>Ga0123342_1000864_pt1 | contig 50029 bp, 29 predicted proteins | sample Turbeawhitnodule_FD_89960 | JGI IMG/M metagenome (GOLD analysis project Ga0123342, IMG submission 89960) | Root nodule microbial communities of legume samples collected from Mexico - Turtle bean Mexico white nodule | ecosystem: Host-associated > Plants > Roots > Nodule | place: Mexico: Nepantla...
ATTGAGAATTTAGTTTTATCACTTTGTGAAGTCTCCAAGGTGCAGTAATGTTTCTTTGTCATTCACATCATTTTATTGGAGCTAAGTTCGGTTACTTAAATTGTGTACCCTTTTCACTATAATTCTCCAACACGTGCTTAAGAAACTCTAGTCTCAACAAGTCAAATTCTCGAAAACTAGAATACACTTAAATGAAGTCATAATTGAAATAAGTTTTTAAAAAAAGTAGGTTTAGATTGATACAGATAACTATGTGAATATATATTTTTTTTAATTGAATTAATATGAAATATATATTTCGTAAAACTATTAAGTATTAGTCAAGTTAGATACATGTGCTGTAATCTTACAAAATTTAAATTGTATCAATAGAATATTTATGTTATAATTTAATGGAAATTAAAAATATTTATATGTTTTTGTTAAATTAGAACTTTTTTTATTCATAATATAATTTAACTCATTTGGAAATTTATAATATTTTATATACTGCTCAAACAACTATATTAGATTTTGTATATAGATTACTTAATCAAAATAGTATATTCACATTTTGATAGTGTTGATAGTATATTATTTTCTCTCTTTCCCTCTTCTTACTATTATTTTTACTTATAGAAAGCACTTGTTATTTTGGTGTTCTCTGTTTATATTCTTTTTTATCATGTAATGTTTACCTTAGAAACTTACATTTACTAGACCCTATTTGGGATGTTTTGTTCTTATCACAATAATGTATTGTTTTGAGTTTTGTTTCCTCTAATAATAAAGTTTTCAGATTGTTATTATTATTAACTACTTTGTTCATAATAATTCTACTTGAACTTTTCAAAATTGTCTTTTGTAAGGTTACAGTGTGCTATATTACCAATAATGGCACAACCATGGAACATCTTCAAATAGGAAGTATTATTACTGCTTTTGAACAATTAGAGAGATACTAACATCTACCTTATTTAAAAGGTAAGTTTCTTAGTCTAGAACATCAAGTATAACTAGGTATAGTGGTTTTTAGCTTTAATTGTCACGGTCTCTTCATTGGTTTCCTGCTTTAAATTTGTTTTAGTATTTGTGCCATTGAATTGCCATTGTTGTGTTTTCGATTGTTTGTTAGTTTTTTCGTTTTCTTTCTTCTCCTTACTGACTTAATTTTGCCTTGTTAATAGATGCAAATAGCATAGAATGGTTTCATCATTTGGAAAGGTTCCAACAGAGAGTGATGATGATAATAATAATAGTAAAAAGCATAATATTTGAACTTGCCTCCAAGAATGTCTTACAACATTAGGTATGTAAACACCCTTGACTCATTGGAACATCTTACAACTTTTGATCTGTAATAATAAACTAAAACTATTCCATCTTCAAGGTTTGTTCCATAGCAACAAATGTTCCAATAACATGAAGTTCAAACATTCATCCCTTGTAAAGCTCCACTGTTCAGAAGCTTCATTCCCTCTTCACTCATCTGCTGAACTTCTGAAGGTGATAAAATTCTGATGCATCGGACACAGCCTACAAATTCCCTACACACAAATTCAGATTGCCACATAAGATAACTAGTTGTTTCAAAGGTTCTTAAACACGAAGAATCATTATATTGGTTCAAAAGAATGGCAAGCACATTAAGCCAATGAAAGTGTTGAACATCACACATTACAAGAGGTAAGTAAGAAACTTACTCCCAAGGATCATCCCCAACAAGTAGAACATCACTCTCATAATCTACATACACCAATTTCCATCCAGAACCTTTAGTGTCATTCAGCAGACCGTCTAGTCCAAACATGCATTCAATTGCACGGATCAACTCCTCATAGTTCTTAAAAGTAGTCACATCAATTGATCTTCCAACAGAACCGGCCTTTTGCACCTGTCAGAAACCAAAAATCATCATCCCATTCATAATTTAAGATGTTGAACCAAATAATACAGGTGACTAAAAATAATTAGCACTAGCATATATAGTATGAATGCAAATGTGGAAAGTTTTTTTTTTTATAAACCTTTGTGTAAGTTCTGATGGGAGCAGGTACTTGCTGCCACGAGTTATTCTGTAGAAAGCTGCTTTCATCAAAATCAACATGGCTTGAAGAAGTGCCACCTGAGTTGTCAGGGATGTCTCTGAGAGAAAAGGCGTGTGACTCAGCTAGACTTGCCGAGGTTATTTGAGATTGCACATCCTGGCTTGAACTCAAGTTGCCCACCATGCAATCATTTGGATTCTGAAACTCTCTCTCCTTCATTGCGCAAAACTCATCCAAAATGGTGCTTGAAGTAGAAGGATCAACCACAGTGGTACCTACACTGTTGCTAACATCAACATTGACACAAATCTCACTTTGGTTGTTGCTCTCAGCTGAAAGGTCCCTCAGACTGTTTGGACTTGGCATGCCATTGAGGCCATAAGTCCCTGGCTGACAGATGGAGGTTAGCTGGTCTGTTTGAGACAAAAACTTCAAACTCTTGACATAATGATCCCACACTTCATGATTAGGTAAAGGGTGATTGTGATTCACTACTTGAGGTTGAAGTGAAGTGTGTTCTTGCAACTCAGATAAAGGTCCAGTTGGTCTGTTTGGCATGGCAATAGGTTGGGAGGAAGCATAAGCCATCCATTCATCAATGTCTAGCTGAGGAAGCAGGCTATTCACCATAGCAGTTTCAGCTTGAGTCATGTCAATCATTTGAGGATGGGGCATGGATGATTCTAGCTGAGGTTGCATAGGCCATGGACTAGATTGAGTGAGAGGAGTCTGGTTTTGATTATGGAACGTCAACTGGTTTGCTAGGCCTTGCTGGTTAACAGGATTTGTTGCCATCTTTTCAATGTTGGACCCTTCCATGGAAGGATAGTCAAGCATATGATCAGGTAATACCTCAGGTTCCAACTTAGGCTTGTCAGTAACCATCCCAGAAGGCAGCTCAATTTTGGCAAGAGTATGCAACTTTTCAGGTTGATCATTTCTCAACAGAGATTGCATGTTTAAGGGATTGTGTTGGTCAGGGATAGATTGAGTGTGTAGATTTCTAAGCGGCATGTTCTCTACTGCAAGTGCTGTCTTCATCTCTTGAAAGGGACTTCTTGTAGCAGCAGATTCTTGTTGCATGGCGGATAACAATGCTCCATTGTTGTTAATAACCTGGGGTTTGAAAAGCATTTTCATCAGGTGGTCTGAGTAGAGATTTGGCATTGAGTTTGAGAGCTCCATAGTTCCATTTTCTGGAGCTCTCATAAAAGGTCTTCTTAACAAAGTTCCCCACTCATTTTCTGCACCAATAAACACAACTAATCATCAACTGGAAAATTTTCATTTACAAAGGGAAAGAAATATAAGAAAAGAGACTTGCCATAAAATCCAGATTGCAATGGCCGTTTCAGACTTGAAGTCAAAGAAGGAAAGATAAAAAGGCTTTCAGGAGTCTCAATCTCCCAAACACTAACTCTATTCTGTTTATCAACACACCCTGGCTCATCCCACTCCACCTGTTTGCAGAGAAATCATTATGCCAGTTATTTCCAATAAGCATGAGCTCCAATATGCAATATGCTTCATAGAACTTGAGCAGAACTGATTGTACCTGAATATTTCGCCATTTAGAACCAGGCCACCTCAGAGGATCCACATCACTGATGCCAACTATTGTACCCATATATCTGCAGAAAGGTGAAGTATGTGTCAACTTTTCGTGCTTGTTTGGTATTTAACACCCATCACAAAATAGCTGAGAAGCCATATTGGAAATAGCACGATCCAAGCTTTCAGAAAATTACCTGCGCTTACCCGATTCTTCAGTCTCAAACATCATGCCAAATCTCATGCCAACTGAGACCTGAGTCCCTAATACAGCTTTTCTGTATTTAGCCAGCGGAATAACAAATTCTGAAGGACAAGCCCTACAGAGAAGTAGAAGCAAATTATACACAACACAAAAAACACAAGCTATATGAGCATGTTAAATAGATACCTTGGATTGTAGAAAATAGTGAATGGACTTCGATTGGCAGCTGCATGAGCTGCAGCAGCAAGCACACCAATGTGCATGCTATCAGCAGAAAGTACTGATGATGGCAGTGTTGTTTGTTGACGATTAACACGCCTCACACCAACTCGCAATTGCGATTTTTCATCCCTAGTAACAATGACAACATTTTTAGTATGAACAAAGTTATGAAAGACAAGTAGTCATAACTGAAATCTTTGATGACAAACTAAATTCAATAATTTTCACAATATTTTTGTTCGTTCCGTTATATGGCAATGTCACCACGGAGAAAAGAGAACGTTTTTACAAGAACCCAAAAAAATTCGTATAACACTGTTGTTTTTCCCTTGAAAACAATCATGTCTTCTACATGGTAACATGCAAAAAAAGAATGATGCTTGTAGCCAACAATTACCTGATGAAAAGAACAGAATCACCAGCTCTGAGTCTTTTTGAGCCTACAAACAAACTCCATCCTGTTGTGAGAAGGTGTCTCTTTGGTTGACCTAATAAAAATTGCCAAAAATAAAAGTGAGCCTTTGCAAACAATAAATGCAGTGTCATACACAACCACTCAGGGTTACCATGATGAAAACAGAATTTCCTTAAGCAGAAAGCTGCAAAACCCAACAATAACTTGCAACAAAACAGAAGCACCAAGCGCTTAACATTCATTACTATTTTCTGACCAAGCAAGAGATAGATTTTATTAATAACAAAAGATACTCACCCCTGTAAATATGTCTAAATGTCCAGGTATTATCATGCAAATCTCGAACAACAAGTTCTTGAGTTGGGGGTTGAATTGTGTAATCCTGAAGTGACATAAAATATCAAAAAATGAACATTCAGGTGCCAAATCTTAGCAAGCACAAGAAGAGCATGATTTGCAATCAGCTGGTGCTACAGCCATACCAATGGAGGAAATAGCTTCTCTGCTGCCCTGCGTGGAACCGAAAAGCCGCCGTGTGTGCTCGTGTCACTGGCAGTCAAAGTTTTGCAGAAGAACTCAGTGGGGTGTTTGCTGTGCTTTAGCCCAAAATCAGATATGGGAAAGGCTTCTCTTTCCTGGCACAGAGAAATCCAAATCCAAATTCAAACTGGGAAGAATGTACACACCACAACCAACCTTCACACTTTCATGTTCAATAAAATAAATTCCAAGATTGAAACTTACAGAATTCAGTGGCTGGAGACTCATTTGAGCATAGATTTCATCTGTCTCCTTGTCTGCCTGTCATAAAATACAGAAAAAAAGGTAAAATCTTTGTTTGGAGGTATGATGATTTGAATTTGGAATAGGCTTTTGAGGACTAATGCAGGAAGTGGTGAACCAGCACACAACACTCACATGAAGTGTGACATTTTGGACTTGACACAGCAACTGAGATGGAAGATTGGGGTAGTTTGGAATCTGCGACGTTGCTGTTCTTCTAGTAGAAGCCGCCACCTGTTCAAATATTTAGAGAAAGGGGACACACACATGCTTCAGCCAACCAAAACAAACGAAGTCACAATCTTGGCTCAATATACAAAAGAAACTAGTGAGTTAGAGATAAGAGAAAAAGGTTAGAAAGATTAGCACTTAAGAAGAAAACAAGAGATTCATTCACCTGTTCACTGTGTCCCTGAGGAAAGTAAAACACAAGACTTCCAACCTGAGGTAATGAAACAAGAGGGCCTGCACAAGCATGCCATAACTCTGAATTCAAATTCTTTCTGACCCCTGAAAAATTTATAGCATCAAACAAGCATGTCATTAAAATGTAACCAAAAGGTAAAAAAATGATCTTCCAAAAAGAAAAATGAAACAGACCAGAATGTTCCTGCATTTCTTTCAGCAGTTTCATCTCAGCCACCAAAGTTTGACCCCCAACAACCATTCCCCCTCCGGCTCCAGCTCCAGCTCCAACTCCAACTCCTCCAGTTTTAACCTTTTCTTCTACGGAAGCCATCATGGTGTATTCCTATGCTGCACCACTCTCTACGCTTTGAACTTAAACCACAAGAGGAACCTGTGTTTCTACGTCTTCAATTCAGAAGTTGCATCCCCACCAAACAAAAACTCTCCTTTCTCTTCCTTGACTCACCACCATCCCATTAGGAAGAAGAAGCAGAAGAGAAGAGAAGAAGGGTCCACGTTGCTAATATGAGAAGAATCTCATGTGTTGTTGTTCTCTGAGAAAACAAAGAATCCAAGCAAGCTGAAAAGCAGACCAAAACCTGTGAAAAAGGCACAGTGCAGATCTTTCTTTCAAAGGGTGGGGCTTGACACAAAGCAAGCAAATTAAAGGCCATGAAAGCACGCGGACCTAAGCATGAGTGTGGCTTGTATTATTGGGTTTGATTTGAGTACTACTTGTGCGTGCCTTTTCTTTTCCTTCTTTCTACCTTCAAAAGAAACCAACCTTTCAGTGAAACCACTCAAAACACTGACGCTGATACTGTTCCCTTCTTTCTTTCTCTCTTTTCCATTTCTCAAGCACGAGCACAGGCACCAATGCCAAAAACTAAAACCTCCTTGTCTCTTCTCTCTCACTCTCTCACTCTCACTCTCTCTCCTTGCTTCAAAGAGCAAGTAGTGTGCATGCTACCAAGTCCTACCCTTTGCAGCTTTAAGCTATTTATATCATTTAAATAATTAAGACCAAAACAAAGAACTAGTATACTTGTATTCAATGAAAATCAGAAAAAGTGAAGCTAGTCTATATCAACACGAAAACAAAACAGTACACACTATCACCCTCACTTTAGCTCACACTACCTTTTACATTATTATTCACATTCTTTAACATTTCATTCCACCTTGTTTTTCAGCCATCTATCTATTAATACCACATTATTTCTCCACCAATCTATGCCAAAACACCTCTTTTATTACCTAGTTATTCAGACAGAAACGTTTGTGTGTGTTGTGTTCTGTGGTTTAATGTTATGCAGCAAACATTTATTTTGGAACAAACCAAGTTCAGTTATGTTTTTTATTTGTAAATTAATAATAATAACAAAAATTACGTACAAATATTGTGTAAAAACACTTTTTTTTATTAATGACCCATTTGGAAAAGAAAAAGTAAAGAAATGGAAAATATGATTAGAGGGTACATATTGTTATTATAAATAAATAAAATATTTCTTTTCATTATTTTTGTACTTCTTTCTCTTATTGTCTTTTACCTGTATTTCATTACTATCCCATAAAAGAATTAACTCTGTTATATTATATTCTAAATGTCTTGTGTACTTTAATCTTTTTATATTCTCCCAAGTGTTGGGTACCTAAATCATAGAGTGCACTTTACCTGCCCTAACATTACATCATTCTAATTTTCATGCATTAAAAGTTAATCACAATTTCTTTTTATCATTCCAATGACACATTAGTTTAGATTTTTTTTCATTGATAATAATTAATAATTAGTCATGTGCAATGTTTAACCAATTTTATCAAAAAATGTTTAACCAAATACATAGAATTTTTTATTTGGAAATAATCAATAATAAGACACACCAAAAAAATATTAGAATATGATTGATTGATGTTCATAAAAACAAAATTTGTGTGGTTTTCTAAGAATGAAGTGATGTGCAGTCTATTCTACTGTATTGATAAACTATATTTAATTTGGTGAGAAGAAAATAGAAAAAAAAGAGAGAGAAAATAAAATAGGAAAAAAAAAAGAAAAAGTAAAATAGGAAAAAAAATAGAGAGAGAGAAGAAAGTAGTGTTAGCACCTGATGTTTGACCGATCATACGCGTGCCATTCACGACAAACCAATGACGTGAAAGTGTGAAACACAATTTCAATATTTGGGTGACACGTGTCAATGTGCTGTCTATTTAATCCGGCGCCGTTTTCCACATTTGACATTCTACGTTCCCTCTCCTTTTGACCTGCTTTTCTTTTTATGTTTTTTAAAATTACTATTTATTTTATATGGAAAAGGACTTGTGCTTTAAAAAAACTTGTATTTTTTTTAAGAATGAATGAATCCTTTTTTGCAGTTTTTAAATTTAACATGATTTTTTTATCCTTTAAATTAAAATAAAAAATAGTTTGATCTATGCGATTTTGATAAATTATTATTTTAATTTCTTGAATATTAACCTGCATCAACCGAAGTAATACCTTGATGTTGCATTTATCCATTTTTTTAAACTCCGAGTGTGTAAATCTTTTTAAGAGAAATTTAAATTTTCAACAAATAAAATTATTTTTTTAATTTGAAGAAAAAAAATACTTTTTCAAAACCAAAAGTAAAACTAAATCTTGTACCAGTTCTTTTTTACTCGAAAATATTATTTTTTCAAACTTGTCTTTGTTCTTGGATGGTGTAAAAACATTAATGAAAATAAATGAGAAAATGTAAATATATATATATATATATTGATAAGTTGAAAGAAAGTTAAAAATAGGACAATTTTATCTGTTGTTAATTATTTTATTGATTAACTTTAACACTAATTATTTATTATTATAGTAAAAACTATAACAAAGAACAAGAAAAAATTCATAATCTGTAAAAGGAAAAATATATATAAAAAAAAACAGTTTTTTTGTATATGAATCCCATGCTAAAGACTGGGATAGAAGAGATGGAAGATTAAAAGATGTAGAAGAGGAAAAATTAAGTTTTTTCTTAGATACAACATATTTTTATCTATATTTAAAAAATATGCAACTCATAATAAAATATATATATATATATATATATATATATATTAATTAAAGTGTACTCTATAAAAGTTAATTTAAATATTTAAAATATATCTAAGGTTTTGGTAGATTTTGTACTATTTTTCTCCCTTTATCTCTCTCTCTTGTACATATCAATCAATTCTCTTCTCTTGTCCACTGTTACACTCTTTCACATCTCTGCACAGACAAATACAGCCAAAAAAAAAAATCAAAAGTTTCAATGTGTTCTATCTTTTTTCTCTCTTTAATTCAACACACACAACAAGAAAATAATAAAAACACACACAGATATAACTTGTGTTCCTTCTCTTTGTTAAGAAAGATTAGAAGTCAAATTGAAATCTAATCCATAGATTTAGTAAAGAAAAATGGAATAATTAAGTATGTAGTTTTTGTAGGTTTTGTTGAGAGTGACCTTATACTTAGAAGGCTATTTTAAGTGAGTTGTGTATGAAGAATTGTATTGGTTATCTTGTAATGCAACTTGTGTTTAATTAAGATTTGGGACTATGTCCATCTTTTACGCCAATTACCATAAGCTTTTGCTTCTGTTTTTCCAAATTTCAACTATTGTGTGATTAAAAAAATGTCTAAATGCATTGCTTCTTTGAGTATCCTATAACAAAACCATTGGTGTGTTATCTTCTTCCATTGGTACTCATCTATAGCTAACATCATAGCAATATTATTCCCTACCTAATATGGAGATTAACTCCCTCTTAGGTTGCTTTTGTTTAATAGGTTTTTTATATACATTGGTAAGATAATAAACAAGTTTTCTTTCCCTTCATCACATCCATGTTTATTCCCAAAGTTAATGATAATAAAAATAATGTAGTGTGAAGCAATCATGTCACTCTTAAAAATGTTGATTTAAAGTTACTATAAATGAACACTACATTGTAATAAAAAAAATTGTTGACAAATTTCTTTAAAACTGTTTAATAAAAAATACTAGATTTTATAAAATTAGTTCATCTTATTACATTCACTTATATATTATATTTTATTTTTAATTAATATAAGAGGTTCAATATATAAATTATAAATTTATGAATAGTTCAATAACATATTTTATTTTTAATTAATATAAGAGGTTTAATATATACCTATTTTATTTTTAATTAATATAAGAGGTTTAATATATACAAATTTTATTTTTAATTAATATAAGAGGTTTAATATATAATTATAAATTTATGAATAGTTAGTTGATTTTGATAAGTTGAACAAATTTTCGATATGATAATTTCTAAATATTTGTGATAACAAATTAAAAAATGAAATTTAAGTTTATAAAATCAAAATATTTGTAACCACTCTTATACTGTAATAATATGAAATTTCTCATTAACTTATTATTACTTAACAAAGTGTTTTTAGATAAACTAGTGGAAAGTATGTTTACAGGAAGTTTCTCTACTGTGAAAAAAAAAAGAGTAGTTTTTTAAAGTAAAATATTAATGTATAGTTAAGATAGTGCGAAATATTTTATATAAAAAAATTTATCGAAAATAAAAATAAATAAATCATTTCATGATCATGTATAAATTAGTTATGCATAAATTAATTTTTAGGTCTTGAAGATATTTAATATTTTTTTTTAGTATGACTGTTTATAACAAAATTCTTCAGATAAGTGTGTGGTCAATATATCTATTTTCAGTAGATGAAATCCTATCCTGAAAAAATTGTTAAAAATTATTTTATAGAATCGTCATATTGGAATTATAAAATGGGTTCATTTTTATTTAGTAAAATTTATTTTAAATGTTGAATTGAGTTGACATTATTTTATTATTATTATTTTTATTTTTATTTTTTTTTGAATTACCAAATTTATTTATTGATGGCCATAAACTAAAATATTAATGTTTTTAGTTTTAGCTTTCTAATATTGTTGGAGACATATATCCATGCTTCAAGTATTTATATGTTTTGATAAATTGATTAATTTATGTGTCATGTTCTCATAAATTATTTTATTTTGTTTTATGAAAATTGTACTCTCAAGAAAATAGTCAGAAAGTACTCTTTTGAAGTATATGATGAAATTCTTTACGTATCTGATTGACATGGCATGGTCTTAAACTAAGGGTTCCTTGTCCTTTGAGAATAAGGGTCAATTTCAAAAGAGTATTTTATTTCTAACTATTTTCCAAAATAAGAAACCAGTTTTTATTTAACCAAATCACATAAATTTCAGGCCTGAATAATTAGAGGAGGTGCTCGACTATAACTTATTTTTCTGGTATTTTACTAATGGCACCCAGAAAAAAATTAACAAATTGAAATATAAGATTTTTCTTTATATTATTTTTCTGGAATTTTACTAGTGGCACCCAAAAAATAACGAATTAAAGCATTAGATTTTTTTTTATAAGGTGAAAAAAATTATCATAAATATAATAAATATTTTTTAAATTAGATATTTCACCAATTTGTATTATATAAGTATTGGTATCTGATATCTATGTTAAATACAAACACGTTATTTAAGACGATGTTCATCAATATTTATTATGCAACATCTCTCGTGGAATTATATTGAAGATTTGATGATACATTCCGTACCTTGCTCAAAAACCGATCCTTGTTTCCCAACCACACATTGTCTAACCAAATCCAATTCTCTTGTGACATGTTCCTCAAAAAATCCGATTCGTGCGAACTCTTCCCCCAACTAACGAAGAGATATTGACAGAATTGACACATGAAATTGAGCACAATTTTACAAAGAAATAGCTGCTTGTTTTTCAAGAAAAGATGTGGAACATGCTCAGTATCATTTGATTGAATAATTGATCAGAGATCTTTAAGATTTTATATAATTAAAAAGTAAAACAATCAACACTCAATGTTAAAAAATAAAATGAGGTTTACTAAACCAACAATTAGGTATTAAATTGACCTTTTTTCTGCTATGGTGTTCAAGTGTGTGAAGAAAGAGGAGAAAAAGACACTTAACAATATACACTTTTTTTTCTTCTTTTGAATAGCCAAGAAAATCATATACTATGTAGCCATATATACATTTACGTTTGAAAATTTTCAGTTTGAGGTTTGAAGATGATGATTGGGAAGATGTCATGCGTCTCAATCATGACTAATAATTACCTGCCAAAATAAAATAGAATAAATGATGGAACAAATAAAAGAAAACTTCATAGCCAAGAACTTTGCACAAAATCATGATACTGTTCTTACTTTTTCCTACCAATTTTTACCAACTTCAACCTATGGATAAGATTTTTAGGTATTTCAGCAGATTCGGTTTTCAAAAGATTAGCCAGGAAAAGTAACATCTGAATAAAAGTTAAGAATCAGAAAAAAAAATTACATTATTTTATTCATATATTTAGTAATTCAATTAATGTAGAATATACAGTGATAAAATCTCATTAGTAAATAATAAACAAAATTATCATTTTAACAAATGAATACTCGAATACACTAGTTTGTAATATTTTAAGAAAAATAAAATTATGAAATAGAAATTAATTTGTAAAAATCAAAATAATAAATTAGAGACTATTTTAGAAAAAAAAAATTGGTTTCTAAATTAGTTTTTATGTTCTATTATGGTTAAATAGTTTATAAATTGGTATCTAATTAGCAACCAAGGTTTCTGCTATCAGATTTAGAAACTAAATAATTGGTAGTTAAAACCTTAGTTGCTAATTAGATACCAATTTAGAAACTATTTAACAATAATAGAAAATAATAGAAACTAATTTAGAAATCAAATTTTTTTAGTTTATAAAATGGTCTCTATTTTAGTTTCTATTGTAACTAATTATTTTGATCTCTAAAAATTAGTTTCTATTTCATGATTTTCTTATAGTGTCAACTTTTCACATTTATTCACATTTCAATAAAATATTACTTTTTGAAGTGTTGATATATTATCAATTCTCTACCCGATTACAATTAAAAAAATAATTTTTTATTAAATGTGAACTCAAATGAAGAAATAGAGTAATTTTGAAATTGTATTGTGTCAACTTATTATAAATTGATAATTTTTAATATTTAGTGTCTAATTGTCAATAAAATTTTCTTATTTCTCTTCTTATTTTTTACTATTGTAATGATCATTTTACAATTAGGTTGTCAACCTTAACTCTGAGCTCTAAACTCTAAATCTTAAATCTAAACAGTATAGGATTCATCTGAATAAAATATTAATTTTAGTTACTATAATTATCATTTTACAATTGGGTTCTCAATCCTAAACTGAATCAAGACTTATTTAAATAAAAAAATCTTAATTCTAGTTATTATAATTATCATTCTACAATTGGGTTCAACCTTAAACCATATCAAGACTCTTTGAAAAAACAAATATGAATTAAAGATAAATTAAAAAGAATGAATGAATTTAAAAAACTAGTGGTATAGTTTTGTGGAGAGAAGAGAGATGGAATATAAGAAAGATGTTAAATGGTGTGAAGGTTTTGGTTTTGGTTTTGCCTAGGGAGGGTAAGGTGAGAGAGGGTTGAATCTTATTGAGAGTAGAATGTGAAAGAATAGAATAATAGAAGAATAGAATAATAGAATAGAGAGAGTGCACAGAGTCCAAACAAAAAGTGAGTTTGATGGAACCTAAGCAAAGGAAGGGAGAGGCAGAAGAAGCAGAGACAGAGGCAGAAGAAGCAGAAGAAGAAGTGTGGCGTGGTCTGAGAGACTCTATCTTGTTGGGAGTTAAGGGAACATTGCCTTCTCAACCTTTTCATCACACCCATTTTCATTTTCTCTTCCTCTTCCTCTTCCTCATCACCATCATAATCTTCTATCCCTAATCATAATTAACTACTAATTCTTTTTCCATTAGGAGGGACCAACCACTGAATAGCCTCAGTGCCTCACTGCACTATACTGCTACTGTTTTTCTTTCTTTCCCCTCTTTTAGACCCAATGCCATTTCAAACCTAAAACCCCTTTTCCAGTGAAAGAATTACAAAAAGTTGCCTTTGCCTATTCTTCATTTGCCTCTCTACTCTATTCCTTTACTTTTTCAAAACAAAAATGGACATTTCCCACACAATATTCTATACCATCTTAGATTTCGATCTTGTTAAGTCAACAACTATACCCTACAAAATATATTTTGGTCGTTATTATTTGTTCTTCTTCATCATGTTTGGTTTAGATAACATCTAATTTTTTCATTTTTCAATTTTTTTTTTTATGGTGGACGCCAATTGTTCTCGAACTAGGTAGAAATCAAAATAACGATTTCACTGTTTCTCGGTTTCCTCTCGAATGAACTTCTTATGCACCTCTCACTCTTCCACTCTTTGTCTCAGTAAACTTCGATCTCGGATAGTACCTGCAAAAGACATTTCGACGCTCAAGTCAGACTTTAACACTTAGTGTATTTAGTTTAGTACTAGATAATAACCTACTTGACTTTTGGAATATGTGCTTATTTATATAATTATTATGGACTCTTTATTATTGGATCTGATTAAGAATTTAATATGTATGTAATTAAGAATACACTATTTAATATTTGATCTTTAATTAGTCTCGTTAATTCTCTGCTTGAGTGTAATGATCCCGATCGGTATTGACCAGGTGTTGAGTTTCAAATCGATCATACGAACCCAACTGATACATTATTAATTTAAAATAGAGTTATACTTAATTATTTTTTAATATAATATCATAATTATTTGGAATATATATTATAGAGAATTTGTTGTTTATGATTGGTGGTAGTTAAGGGTTTATGCATATGCAAGGCAACTAGCATACATATTCATTGTGATTATTATTGTTTATGTGAATGGGATTATTGAAGATCTCCACTTTTAACTTTTATCAAAAGTTATAAGATAAAGTGGAAGAAAGTTGAAACTGAGCATGCATGAAAGCAATCTCATAAATCTCATTGGTTCCACCCAACACCATTGACTTATATCCTCCATATTATCTATGAGGTTTCGGTCTCAAACCTTTTGTGTCTCATTATTCGGTGTGGAAGAGAAAACAAAAAAGAAAGAAGAAATTGCTAAAGCTGCAAGGTGAGTGGAAAATAGAAATTGGCAAATTTTGCTTTAGTGACAAGAGTCAAAAAGGCAATTGAACATCTACGCAACACAACTTGGTAGTCTACTCATCATCATGATTGTTGTAGTTTGCAAATAGTGTTAGGATCAATGAAGCCCATGAAGATTGTAACCTACCAATTATATAAACTATTGATAAACTAAAACGTAAACCTAAATATAAATTATATATGATCAAAACATTTTATTATAATCTGACATTTCATAATATATATGAATTTAAATTTTACCTTATAAACCGATTTCATAACATTTGAGGCTTAAGGTTCAATTCTTAATATGATATAAAAATTATTTTAAAATCTATCATAACAAAAGTTTGTTGTATTTATCAAATCACCTGAACTTCTCTGAAAAAAACATTGGTGCTCATATAAGCGAGGTGTTATACTTAACTAAGCTAGAACCCTTCTGTTTTTTATACATATTTTATCATAGTTTGAAGATAATTGTTTGTCAAGGTGAATATTACATGATCGAATTTCTTGAATGGATGTTGATATTGCTTATATGTAATATTACATTTATAATCAATTGATCTTATAGATGGGTACTCTTTTTTTTTTTTAGGGGAGTCTTCCACTACCTACTTAACTCAGTGGTTAGAGTATTGATTTCATACGACGGGAGTCATTGGTTCAAATCCAATAATAGGTATAATTAGAACTTATTAGATATCTTTGACTGTGGTATCTAATTAGTCCACTACTTATTATATAATTAAATTTATAATTTCACTTCTTAATATATATTTAAAGTTATGATTGTGTTTTCTGATTTTATTTAAAATAAATTACTTTTTAATAATTAAAGTTATAGAGTATAATACATATTTGCATGCTTCTTATTGTTAAGCGATTCTAAATACCCTTACTTCATTAATAACTTTTCAGAAAAAGCTCATCACAAATTTAAGTCGTTAATTTTGAAAATTAGAAAATATAAACTTATTTTCCTGATATAATATCATGTCTTTCTGGTCCTATATTAACTTTTATACCAACTCACATCAATACTTTTTTTCTTCTCGTTTGATTAATTTATCAATAAAATAAATCTCATTTTCCTTAATTACTTTTATTAACTCTCAAAAATTTCTTCAATCAACATCAAATATCACCAATTTATTTTTCCTCTAACGAAAGTCGTAAAAGGCCTTGTCCCATTTTTTTTTTTCATTTTTATTTGAAGTTCAGGTGCTTCACCTTGTTTGTTGGAACCTGAAGGGCAAAAACACCTTGTCCCATGAAGGTGCTTCACCTTGTTTCACGTTGTTTAAGTTATTCGACTTTGTTTAGGTTATTGGGCAGTTTCTTCCTGCACCTTCACTTTATTCTTCCTGCATCCCAAACTCTTATACAAAGACGAAATCACTCTTATTAGTTTTCAAAATTCCAAACATATCCCTAATATGAAAAAACCCTAAAATGAAGGCAGTGTTGATTTTCTCATTTGCGCAGCGTTTTTTCTTCATCTCCCACAGCAGCATAGCAGCGACACCTCCACAACATTCTTCTTTCAATCTCACACATTCTTTTTTGGTGATTTAGAGTGCTCTTCACAAAGAGGTAAGTAAATTTCTTTGTTTTTCGGATTTATAGATCCGTTTTTTCCATGGATTTATGTTTCTGTAATCATTTTTCACATTCCGAACTTATGGATCTGGTAAAATCCTGAATTTCTGATTCTGGGAATGTTCCGGATTTCGGGATCCAGTAAGCTTCTGAATTTATGGATTCGGTATTGTACCGGATTGATGTGTCCAGAATAATGAGTTGCTGTTTGTGTTTGTGTTACTAAAATTAGTAAACAACAATTATATTAGGTTAATGTTTTGTAGTGTTTTGCTTGGTATTATATTTAAACTTTATTTAGTGTTTGGGTCAACAATTGTACTAGGTTTTGTAGTAAACTTTATTTAAATTTGACATTGCAGTTGATACCCAATGATAAGGATGATCAGTGATAGTGGAAATGCAGAACGGTGCCCTTTTCAAATTTTAGGTCAAGGGTAATGTTGGAATTTTAAAAGTGTGGGGTGCAGGAAGAAAAAGCCAAACAAAAAACTAATTACAACAACGTTTAACAGATCAGCCCAATAACTTAAACAAAGACCATGATTAAGAGCACTGTTGGGTGAGGCCCTTTTCTCAATGGGCCTTGGGGTTTACACAATGCATGCACCATTAGCTGATATTGGAAATCTTATAATTATAAGTTGAATTTTAATTATTATATTTTACTATATTATATAATAATATAAAATAATTTTAGTAAATTTTTAAAGTAAAAACAAAACAATTAAGTATTTGTAAGAAAAATATAATATTTATTTAAGTATTTTTCTTTTTTCCGTAATAAATATCATAAATATAAATTTTAAAAATCGTAAGTTGATGTTTATGAAAGAAGGTTCTAATCTACTAAAGAATTATCAAATAATATTTATAGGTTTAAATCATTTTTAAATTAGTAAAAAGCACATAAATCAGTTAAAAGGCTTTACTATAGCATTTTTCAACCTCATGTTTTTTAAATGTGTATCCCACGAAGAGATAAAATGAAAAGATTGTTCCTTAAAAAGTGTATTCCATAACTATTTTGGTAAGTATTTTTAGTTAAAAATTATATTATGAATTGTATTAATAATCTTTAAATTGTATAATTTGATATCTACTTCTTTAGAATTAGAAATACATTCTACAATGTTAAATTCAAAATTTTGTAATGAATATAAGAAAATCATTTGTTCCGGTATAAATAGTTACGATATGTTCTTCCATAGTAAAAGAAGCTGATTGGGATTGTTTAAGCAATTGCACTTAATCATTAATCTCTTGCTAATAGAATTTGAGTAATTTTATCTATTTCAGAAACTAATTAACGTATTTGAAATTACACATTTATTATGTATTATGGATATGGAATATATTTTTTATTAAAGTAATACACTTCAGATTCTAATATATTTTTTAAATGAATTTTTTTATTTTATATTTTAAAATATATATTTTAAAATACAATATATATATATATATTAAATCATAATCGATAATAAATAAATAAATATTTCATAATGTACACACAAAATATTAATTAATAAGATGAAATAATTTTTAACCTAATTCAATCTTATAAAATCGATTTACACTATAGATAAAAAATCGATTTACACAGTATATAAAAGAATAAAAAATAAAATGTCTATTAATATCCATGACATGAAAAAAAAAATGATTTTAATTTTTATATTTAGTGATTTAATATATAAATTTTAACCTATGTATATCAGTTGAACTGCAAGTCAAATGAATCAGTTTAAAATTAACTCATTTTAATTTTGGTTACTATTTATTTTTAGTTCAACTCCAACTCATTTCATAAATTACTCCTACGTCATTTATCCAACCAAACCTATTTTCTCATCTCTTCATAAAATGTTCTGTGATTCACGATAAATAATCAAACCAAACCCATTTTCTCATCTCTTCGTAAAATTGCTCTTGGTTTTCTTCCCACAGAATTTCTCTTTAAAGAAAGCTTTTTCTTTTCTTCCTCTGCACCATGCATGGTCCTTCAAATGTACACCAAAAAGAATTTCAAGTTAAAACGAGTTCTAACTTTTCGTGCTACATATTGAATTGAGCGACACGTGAGAGCAATGGCCATAACTTTTTTTAAAAGAAAGAATTACTCACATTAAAAAAGTTCTCATTTTATAAAAAAAAAAGACAATTATTTTCTCGAAATAAACTAAACATAACAGATCATGCATTTAGTCCAATACGATAATGTTTGTGACAGAAAAGTGAAAATAAAGGCCAACCACTTACACAGGACACACACATATGTGTATAATATTAAGCTAAATTTGCAAGGATAAGCCATAAAAAGAAGCAAAGAGAGTGAGATAATAAAGTTATATGAGATATTGATATGACTATGTTTGGACCGAATTCAATCAATTGAAGGGTGGAAATGTAAGTACATTGCACTGAAATTAAAATAATAATCTGGGTTCTGAAAAATGATTTGTTGCTCTGACTCTTGCAGCTTGGAAGTTGGATTTGCAAATTTTGTATGAGACAGCAACGGTGGGAATATCTCCACAGGGGTCCAGAATTGAATAAAATCCAATTCGTTTGCCAATCATTTTATGAAAAGATTTGAGATCCTGCAAAATTTCATCATCATTTCCCTTCTTTCTGCACCTCATGTGTGATGCTTCTATCTGTCTTCTGTTATGCATTTCTCAACTTCTAACACAATCATCACCATTTCTTTATTTTTAACCTAGATTACTATATATATCACCACCAACTTCTTTCAATCTGGTTTTAAGAACTTCTTGTGGTGTCTAGATTTAGCTGAAAAGCTTAAACTTTAGCAGTGAATATGTATATGGTAAAGTGCACTGTGAATTCTGTATAAAGATTGAATCATCTCTGAAATGTTTCATTTTATTTATTTATTTATTTTTGATTAAAAAAACAACTTCTTTCAATAGATGTTTCGAAATAGAGAAAAGCATTTTTGAGAAAGCTAAAATGTATTTTTTTTATCAGAAATAAACAATATATACATATGGACCACTTCAGAGGTGATCCAACCTATATACAAAGAAACGAGAACAACTTAACAATACATATTCTCCCAGAAAACTACTCAAAAAGTTAACCTTGCCAAAAACAACTATTGTCAACCAGCTAAAACGAAGAAAGACAGACCGAAAGATCAAGACACCAATCAAAAAAAGAAAAACAAAGAGAGATTTAGAAGTGGGGATCAAAGACACCAACAAGCTAAAATGTATATATATTGATGTTTTAAATGGTATTGTATTGCATGAGCTATTATATTATAAGGTGAGCTAACTTATTCAGAGGAGTTATGAAGAAGAAGGGGGTGTTTGGAGTTGGTGAATTATTCTGAGTTGCATCCAACTCCCATGTGAGGGCTTCTTGTTTAATCCACATAACCACAAAAATGACAAAAGTCTCCCATAGAATCCGGCAATGGAACATGACTTGTACTCATTCTACTTATGTATATATTTTGTATGAATTCAAATACAAAGAGCATATGCTCTTTGTTTGACCCTATTGGACATGAGTGGTGCCAAAGACCTTGTCAACTTGCTATCATATCACTTGCTTTTTTTATACAAGGAAATCATGAAAACGATGGAGATACTATTACGTATTTATGAAGAAAAATAATCATAATTTGGGTAGGGGTGATAATAAGAGAGTGAATCCTCATTCATGCCAAGTGATTCTTGCATGTGACCAAGTGATTACTGATTTCTGAAAATGTTCATAGAAAAGGGTTCTTCAAAGAGTGATTTGTGAAAATTAGCTTAACACAATTGTATTATTGCTTCTCTTCTAAGGGCATTGTGTTGGCATTGGACCAACGAATTCAAAATGTTGAACTTAGGCATTTCAAACCTTAAATAATTATATACATGGAAGAACTATTCTTATCTGTTTTCTTACAATGGAAACAATCTTAAGACATCACGTTAACTACTCAATCCCCACTAGGTCAACTTAGGTTATAATTCTTCAATGCAATCATAATTTTTCTTTTAAAAATTGTAAAAAATCTTTCTTTTTTATTGTATTCTTAACTTTTCATTTGGATGATTTGTGTTTAAAAAACATCTTTGAAAGTTAAGATAAATATATATATATATATATATATATATATATATATATATATATATAAATTATTCATCGACTCCTACGTGAGGTAGAAAATACTACTATTTACATTAACCTAGATTATAACTTTTCAATTCAATCATAAATTTCTTCCGGGTATTAAAAATTCTTAAAACCACAATTTTTCATTGTATCTGTAAGTTTTTTTTTTATATATATAAAAGTTATTTTTATATATATAAAAAGCTCTCATATTAGACATTATTATGAAACTTGACATCAGGCTGATAACAATAATTATCTGTCATCACATGAAAAAATATTATTAAAAAAAAATAAAAAAATACAAGATAATATAGAAATAATTAGACCAAAACTAATATATTAAAAAAAACATTACATAGGTAATTTATACCTATTAATAAAGAACTCTAAAAAAAGACTATCAATAAAAATATATTATATATATATGAATAAAGTCTACGTTAACAAATTTATCTTCACGAAAAATGTGAGAAAACCTAAAATTGTAAATTTTGATTTACTTTGGATGAATTTTTTAGAGAATCAATTGAATCATTTGTTAAGGTACTATATATGTAGCTTCCATTGTAGAAGTTATTGTGAAGTAAAAAGGAAAATGAGGTAATGTGTGTGTGTGTACGTAAGGTGAGGAATTTGTAGTTTAATGGTTGATTCATTGATGCAGTGGTTAGTGCATGTCAATCATTTTCAATGATTAGATGTACTAAAAAAATAAAAAGAGTTAATGAATATGATTAGGGAATTGAATTGAGTAATTAAGGGAAGATGTCCCCACCCACCAAAATTTGTCAGCCTCATTAATCTTCTCTTAGCATCATCATGTTTCTTAACTTCGTCAACCATAACTTATTCACGTCAAAACACAACGCATGTTCCTTCATTTTCATTTTAAACCTTCATTTTTCAACAAAACCCATTTTAAAAACTGGATGTGATTGGACAGCTACCTACAGTTATATTCTTAAGATTATGATTATTTTTCTACTCAGATAATCTTACTCAAATTAAATTAAATTATTTAAATATTTAACACAAATATTCAAGTTATGGTATTTTTCATACCAGTTGTTTAAATTATTTCTCAAGAAAAAAAAAAAAGGTATATATAATATATACTACCAGAAAAGAAAATCATGAAGTATAAACCAATTTTTAGATACCAAAATAATTAGTTGTAATAATAACTAAATTAGAAACCATTTTAGAAACTAAAAAAAAGTCTCTAAATTAGTTTCTATTATTATTAAATAATTTCTAAATTGGTATCTAATTAGCAATCAAAGTTTTAACTACCAATTGTTTCATTTTTAAATTTGGTAGCAAAAACCTTGGTTGCTAATTAGATACAAATTTAGAAACTATTTAACAATAATAGAAACTAATTTAGAAACCAAAATTTGTTTTAATTTTTAAAATGTCTCTAATTTAGTTACTATTACAACTAATTATTTTGGTCTTTAAAAATTTATTTCTATTTCATGATTTTCTTGATGATTGTAACTGGTGTATTTTTTTTTTCTTAATGACAAAATTGAAAAACCCACTTTTTTAAATATATAATCCCTCATTTTCTTTAGTTGCTACCTAAAACTTTTTTGTAAGCTTAAAAATATACCGATTCGACCCTATTTCTTACATGTGCTTTATTTATCTTTTTGGGTACCAGAAATTATGCAAATTTCTTAGAAGAATACAAATTGGAAATCAAGCACAGAAAAATGGTTTCCAACTAGAATATTGTAGGTAAAATATACCATACGATATGACATGTAACTTGCTACCATTCCAATATTGAGAGTACAATGGGGCCTAATATTAGAAATTCATTCTTCATAAAATTTGTTATGAACTCTAATTGTGAGATGAAAGGTTAATGCTAACAAATTCTCATACCCAACGAGTATTATGAAGTAGGGTTGATCGAATAAGGTTAACAAATTTGGTTGTTTTGGGTTTCTTGGTATAGTACACTATAAGAAAATAAATATGAAACAAACAAATTTTAGAGATTAAAAATAATTAGCTACTATAAAGATTAAATTAGAGATTATTCTATAAATAAATAAAAATTGGTTTCTAAATTAGTTTATATTATTGTTAAATAATTTCTAAATTTGTATATAATTAGCGACCAAAGTTTTAACTACTAATTATTTATATTATAAATTTAGTAGCAAAAACTTTGGTAGCTAATTAGATATCAATTTAGAAACCATTTAACCATAATAGAAACTAATTTAGAAACTAAAAGTTTTTTTTAGTTTTTAAAATAGTCTCTAATTTAGTCACTATAACAACTAATTATTTTTAGTCTTTAAAACTGATTTCTATGTCATGATTTTCTTGTAGTGATACTTTTGGACTATCGCAGATTATTTTTACTGGATGCTTGAGTCAGATAGATAGAAGTGTGTGATTTTAACTTTTTTTATTTTTCTATTTTATATAAGAATTGAGTTATTTCTTCCGTAATCATCGTTGAAGTCAACTATACAAAATTGATTTATAAAATGAAATTTACGATGAATTATACATATCAATTATACATAATGTTTTTATTTTTAATTGATGTAACATGGAAGAGAGTGTTGGCGTGTTTGAGTGAAAAAGTTTGAGCTGAGAATGCAAACCATATTGGTATACTAAGGGTGCAGCTAACATAAAGATAGTGAGTAACAGAGTGTGATGATGAGAGAGTGGAGGACAAAACTGTGCTGGCACTTCATTTAAATTGGGATTTTCAAAGAGTAAAAGGGAATTAGGTAACAGGTATTCTTCATCACTAAAAGGCACTCCTTTTGGGTACGGAAATTTTGTTTTCCATTGTTTCGTGTCACCCCAAAAACTTTCTACCCACACAATAATAATCAACTATAGTAGTACAACTATATCATACTAAATTAATAATATATAAACTTTCTCTAAGTTTCATTGCCAACCAATCACACTCCTTAGTGAGCTTCCCTAGATGGAGTACACTACATTACATTTTTCTATATATTTCTATATCTCTACTCAAGTCTAAGAAGAATATTTTGGTCTTTGTAGTTGTCATGTAATCCATCATACTGATAGATCTATAACAAGAAAATATTCTTATATCGTTTTATAGTATCAGGGAGCTAAACATGATATTGCGTGTAAATAAATTGTTTATGATATTTATATTTAAAGATATTAATTTCATATTAGTGCAAATTAATGAATTTAAATAGGAAGAGACAATATTTATTATTAAATTATCAATAATAAAATCTGATACAAAGAGAAAAAGAAAACACTACCATCACTGTAAGACAATCATGTAATAAAAATCAATTTTTAAAAACCAAAATAATTAGTTATAATAATAACTAAGTTAGAGACCATTTTAGAAACTAAAAAAGAAATTGGTTTCTAAATTAGTTTCTATTATTGTTAAATAGTTTCTAAATTAGTATCTAATTAGCAACCAAGGTTTTAGAAACCAAATTTAGAAACTATTTAACAATAATAGAAACTAATTTTTTTTTAGTTTCTAAAATGGTCTCTAATTTAGTTACTACTGAAACTAATTATATTATTTTGATTTCTAAATATTAGTTTCTATTTCATGATTTTATTGTAGTGCATATATATAAAGAAAAAAAAAATCATAATGGAAACAACACAAAAAGTAATTTCAACTCATAATTTATAATATACTTATTATATTTTATGTTCTTAATAGTTTGGATATTTTGTTGAAGATCTCACATAGATTAGTGATTAGAGTCTTTCATTATATATAAGTGGGTGTAAACCTCAGTCTCATGAACCGGTTTCATGGAGTTGAGTTAGACTTAAAGTCCATTTCGTAATATATCTCTACGCGAAAAATCTGAATTAACTTACTTCAAATATAGGTGTTGGTTGAGAGTAACATGTTTATCAGACTATCACCGTCCAAAATCAGGAAGGTTTTGCTTCTTTTGTGGCATAGGAAACAGTTAATCAAGTTACTTTAAGGCATCATTATGAGAAAAGGAACATGAAAATGTTTTTATGAACCAATGGAAACTTTTTACATTATCCAGATACAAGAATAATGTTTTTTTATTGGAGTTGCAGTCTGGCTCTAGCTATTATCTTATTATTGCTTGCGTCAAAAGCTTCTTTATCTTTACCCTTTATTACGCATAATGCATTCGTGTTCACATATACAACAAAAATTTGAAATGTTTTGGGTTAAAGATTCTCATAGGGTCATAGCATATATAGGGTTTCTTTTAGGTTATATTCGCAGATAGGTTTACTTTATTCTGTGAATGAGTTGTTAGTTAACTAAAAGTAACATTAAGGTGAATACAAAATTGCACCATCCACCAGCCAAATAAAAATAAGGTAAGGTAGAATAAAATGAGATATTTTATGGGTGTCCTAAATATAAATACTTTATAGATGTTTTAACCTTTATACAGAAAGTAATTAAGACCAACTTGTTCAACATTTGACCTATAAACATACTTCAAACTCTAAAATCACCGAATCAGTCCTCAACTGAAAGACATGATAAACCACATCAACAGAAATCATCATCTATCCTATCAGGATCCTTATAACCAGTTTTTAGTCAAAAGAATATACACAAACTATTTCCTAATACAAACAAAAGCACACAAACACATTACAAAACAAAATCCCTCACGCACAAATAAATCCCACAAAAACCACTCCAAATTGAACCCTTTTTCCCAAAGACAATTAGGCAGAATAGATAGTGTTATGGAAAAAGACAAGAAAGTGAAAACATGAGAAAAAGGTAGCAACACATAACAAAATGATTAAAAATGTTGGAACAATTTGAGAGACTCACCGAAGAAGCAGAAAGAAATAAATGAGAAGGTTTGCAAGTACTAGTACTAATGCATGAGTTATTGTTTGGGTTATTGTAGCATGTTTTTTCAGAAATAATGTCATAAATGGTTCGAAATTATTATTAGTAGCTACCTAGATGTTTCTCCCTTTATAAACCATGTGCGCGTGCTGGATTCTCACTTTATATATATATATATATATATATATATATATATATATATATATTCACTTAAGTTTTTCTTTGGTATAATGAGCAAAAATTAAGACTCAAAAAGTTAATAACTTATCATAATTATTTTTCAAAAATACATATACACTACAATGAAATTATTAAATAAAAATTAATTTTAAGAATCAAATAATTACTCACTATATCGAGAATGTGTAATTTTTCCCTATATAAAATTTTAATTTTGGTTCTTCCATTTTTCTAAAATTGAGCAATTTTAGTTTATTGTTAATATGTTTAAAAGGTAACTATACAGATTTGTAATGTCAATCATTGATTGATGTAATAGTAAGGTATAACAACAAACTTTAATATCTCTAATTCTTGGATAGGTTAATATTTATTATTAATAATATTAAAATGGTAGACTAAAATTGATTAATTTTGGAAAATTAAAAACCAATTTTGTTGTTAAAATTTTTCATAGGAATGCACATTCTTAAAATTACACAAGCTAAAATTGGATTTAAGCATTTATTTATTTATCAGCATAGAAAGAATAAATAAATGGGAAGATTTTTTATATGATTAAAGTTAATTACATTTAACTTAAATGTGTAGGAGTAGTTTTTTATATTAAAAAATAATCTATATTTACTGTTACTAAATAAGAATACAACATTACAAAATTCATTAGAAAAACATGTTATGCATCTGACAAGTTCACTACTAGTAATATGTATATGAAATTATACTGTTTATAGCAAAACTTTGCATACATCTGTCGTTATTCATTGAAAAAATCTATAATGTTGTAAATCTAAACAAACAATACCTTATTTTGTAAGGATTTTAAATATAATCGGAGAGTACATACTAAAAGATTAATCTATTAAGTGAGAAAACTTTTGAACTTAAATATATTTATATAATAACTTTTGGACTTAATTTCCATGTATTTAACATTCATTGAATTATAATAGCTAATTTCATTTTGATTATTGACTTTAAATAATGTATAACAAATCATTTGTTTTGGTGAAGAGTTTAGTCAAATCGTTTATTATGTAAAGGAAAAGAAGATCATCTACTAAATATCGTATAGTGTTGTATATAGTGTTGTTAAACCATTTAATACATGTTTATTGTAACTTTCTTAAAGGTTTTGTTTTTGAATGATTTTTTGTTACTCCTTTTATATAGGGTATAGATATAAAGTTTTTTTTTTATCAGCAAAGAATAAATAAAATAAAAAAAGACATTTCAGGGGTGTCCCAACCTTAGGGTATAGATATAAAGTCTTTATGGACTTGGTCAACACACCAAATTTGAGAGAGTTCTATGCGTATAAACCTTTTGTTATCTATAAAGTGTTTTTTTTCGATCTTGTTCTTGTTTTCTTGTTTTACTATGGTTGAGAACCCAACAATTGACATCATTTGTGAAGACAAGAAAAGAAAGTCAAGAAGATAAAGAAATGACCACCAAGTTTGACATGGAGAAGTTTATGTAGACCTTCTCTTAGCAATAAAGTGTTTTTTTTTTCAATTTTATTTTGATTTTCTGATTTTATTATTGTCGAGAGCCCAACTTTTGAAGTCTTCTCTTTAGTATAAGTTAAGGTTTGGTCTTGGATATCGTCAAAGGTATCATCAACGAGTTTCTCATTTTTTGATTGATGCTTAGAACCTCTAATATGTATGTACTCAATTAATAGTTGCTGATATGATAACAGTTGATGAATTTTAAGTCATTTTTTAACTAAATATAACAGACACTTAAACCTCTTTTGCTGGGTAAGAAGATTAAACCACGGTGAACGACATTTATTGTATCTTTTCTTACCATCACTATTGTTGCCGTTAATGTCTGCAAGATGGAGTACCAAGATTAGTTAAGGAAAGATCAAAAAGAATAAATAAGAAATGATAGTAGAAAAAGTTTAGAATTATGTAGCAGTTGTTGACCTATTCCTTTCATTGCAGTTCATTGTGCTTGGGATCAGAAGTGGCTGCAAAAGTGTGTTCAACAGCGACACCAAGCTACAATCTCTCTCTCTGCATAACCTCTTTTAATCATTGATTATAATATTTTATACAATGATCATGAATATAATAAAACTCTACATGCAATAAAAGAATCATGTAAGTAGTATGAACGCGCGTTTGCAATCTCTCAAGTAAGAATCCACTTTTTTTAATTCCTTTTCCACCGCGATTTTTCTGGTAGCTACCCTCAAAGTGCTGTTTCGATAATGACAGGGGCGTGAGACGCGGATCAAATACTTCACCTACACCCATCTATTTTTATAATTAAATAACACAACTAACTATATTAATTAATACTTTTTTTACATGTTCAGAAAAATAAAAAAGCATGCTCCAAAACTGGATTTGTATGATTAAATATTGTCATGAGACTTCTGACTGTGATTTGGAATTTGCAGACCCTTCACAGATGAATTCAGCATGTTTTTCTTTATATAAATTTGCAGCAGCAAATAAATGTGATGGAAATTAAAGTTTGAATCAAAAAGTCAAATAAGAAAAAATAATTAATGAATGTATGTGATCTCCAATTTTTGGTTTTATATTGTGTTTATTTGTGGCATGCTTTGGATTTGGTATTTTAATATAAGTTGTGCATTTAGTTTAAATTTGTTGATGTAAAATTAAATTATGATACAATTGAAAATTTAGAAACTAAAATCCTTGCTACTATTGCAATATCTTAAGCACACGAGTTTTCACAATTTTCAGAAAATAAATTTTCATTTTAAATGTCACAAGTTACTATACCATGGATTCTTTCAACTTAACAACACTACACAAACTAATTTTAAAGACTAAAATAATTAATTATTATTTGACTAAATTAGAAATTATTTTATAAATTAAAAAATTATTGATATTTAAAGTAGTTTTTATTATTAATAAAAATTAATAAAATAATTTTTAAATTGATATTTAATTATTTCTATAAAGATTTTAGTTATTTATTATTTTAAATTTTAAATTAGTCTCTAAAAAATAGACACTAATTTAAAATAAAAAATATTAGTAGCTAAAACTTAGATAGTCAATTTAGATACTAATTTGAAAACTATTTTATAATTTACCACTTTAAATATGAATAACTTTTTAGTCTTTAAATTAATATCTAATTTAGTCAATATAATAATTATTTTTTTAAAAAAAATTGATTATTATTTAATGATTTTCTTGTAGTGGTAAGTTTTAATTGTACTGAATGAATGATATTCACAATTTTACATCAGATTACAGTCCACATCAAATTATAATGGGAAAAAATTACTTTATAAAAATAAATAATTTTAAAATTATATTTGTATCACAGTATAATTGTAAAACTGATATCTTTTATTTTACAATTATCAAATTAATATTTTATTTATTATTTATAGAAGTCAATTTTTTTGTGGAAGAATAAATAAAGAGAAAAAAAAAAATAGGTCAACATCGATGAGATACAGAGCTGAGGTTGGCAATGGCAGCAGTAGCCGTAGTACTATAAATTTACTCTTTAATTAGATGCATCTTATGCTATTTCTATAAACAAATCATGAATCATCATCAACTTTTATTGCTCAACTTTGCTTTTTCAAAATTAATTAGATATGTTTATATTATTTTCTATGAAACTACCAAACAACACAACCGATTGTGATTTTGGCGCATTCCCAAAAACCAATCCTAACATATTTAGGGGTCAAAGTGTTAATCATACACCAAGTGCCCACCTCAATGCACATTTACTATTCTAATCCTCTCATTGTTGAAACAAAAATGTGACTAAGAATTTTGCTAAGAAGTTTACACATTTTCATAGGTCTTTTTAACTCTATTTGAATTGCTTTTTTTTTTTTTAAATTGAAGAACATTATTTAAATCACTTGAAAAGAAATAAAATTTTAATTTTGATGAAGTTTGTATTCACTTATATACTATAAAAAAAATCATTATTTTAAATAATGTATCTTTCACTCTCTCACGTAGATACCTAATAAAATTATAAGTTTATAGATGATCGATAGCAGTCCAATAAAGATGACTTCATAAAATTAACAAAATATCGTTAGGATAAACTCTAAATAACTTTGATATTGTATTAAAAGGTAGATTTTTAAGCCTACACTACAAGAAATTAATTAAATAGAAATCAAAATTAGAAACAAAAATAATTAGTCACTATATTAACTAAATTAGATATTATTTTAGAGACTAAACAAGTATTGGTATCTAAAGTAGTTTCTATTATTAATAAAAATTTATAAAATGGTTTCTAAATTGGTATATAACTATTAGCTACAAGGATTTTAACTACTAATATTTTAGATTTTAAATTGGTCAATTAGTCTTTTAGAGATTAATTTAGAATTTAAAATATTAGTAGTTAAAACCTTGATTATTTTTTTTTTATCAGCAATTAAAACCTTGATAGCTTATGGTTAGATATCAATTTAAAAACTACTTTATAAAATTTTATTAATAATAGAAACAACTTTAGATATCAATAATTTTTTTAATTTTTAAAATAATTTTTAATTTAATCTAATAATAATTAATTATTTTGATCTTTACAATAAGTTGTAATTTGATGATTTTCTTATAGTGTATTCAACTTATAGTATGAAAAGTCTTCATTTCTAGTTTATGTAGGATTTAAAAAAAAATATATATATATATATATATATATATATATATTTTTTAAAAAAAATATTATTGTAAGGCGCATGTAATGATGGCATGCATGAAACTTTGATTTATTGATTGATGAAATTTTGTTTGGTAGTAGCACCATTGATATGAATGGAGTTGAAGAATCTAAACTAAATATGTTAGTTTGTTTTATCTCTTATTTATGTGCATGGATGAGTGTGATTTCTGACAGAAGATTATAAGCAGTAGTAGCTGTAGGTGATAATGAAAAAGCTTATCCTTAAGTGTTTATTAAATTGATAAATAGAAGATATACACATAATGAGTTCTTTGTATCAACCCCAAAGAACCGTTCATTCACTTTACAAATCGAGAATCCATTTCTGGAAGCAGCAGAGCCAGCGCATGGAGAGTAATCAAATTCCATTTCTGTTCATCTTAAGCATGGGCATGCTGGAGTTAAATTAATTACATATTTTTCAATCACAAAATTAATTAAATATTGTTCTCGAACATGATGGGGGTTTATAGAACACTTCAAGTTACTCCTCTCCTTCTTTTCTCCTTCTTTAGTCGATTGGTCGGTTCGTACTTCATTTTCTCTCTAAACAAACTCCTTCTTCTCATATGTTCACCCTACTTATCGGTCTTCACGTAATTCAGACTCGAATGATACTTGCAGAAGATACTCCGATGCTCTAGTCAGATTTAGTATTTGACATTCGGTATGCTCGGTATTGTATAATAACGTATCTGATCCTTGGGATCTGTGTTATTTATATGATTGTGACAGGTCTTTCTTATTAAGTCAGATTAGAAAACTGAGTCATGTTTAGAGATGTATTACATAACTCTTTTGATTGTTGATTAGGTTCACTATGATCTCCGTAGTGTGTACCGGTACAAATATTATATTATGAGGAATAATGATAATTTGACACCTCTTGCTCCAAATTACACTTCTTTAAATGACAAAAATACCCTTTTACATTTCATAACCTCTATCATTTGAAACTTGGAGCAATACAAAAAGTGGATATGAAAATAATATTTTTATACTATGAGTGATGTTGGCGCCAAGATTCAGAAATGGAACAAAAAAACGTGGCAGTGTATCATGGTTTAGAACGCACCGAAAGCTTGTAAAGTGGATTATGGAGATAATAGGGAATACCAGCAGCTATCTATGATTCAAACGGCGTATACCATGTGACATCTATGCACTAATCTCACAATTTTTATTTATACCTTTCTTTTAAGAAATAAGAGTAATGTTCTATTTGTTTTCGGATCAATTCGCCCACACAGAATTAATGTGTGTTTGAATTAGGAAGTAGAAAAGGAAAGAAATAGAGGCGAAATTTCATCTTCAAACTATTGTTTAATTATAAGGGTTTTTATTTTGTGGTGACTTTTTTTCTTTTATTGGGGTGGGTAGCTACGTGTGTCTTATTTTCATGATATGTATAAGGGTTGGATCACTCCTGAAGTGATTCTATTTATTCATTTTTTTTTTGCTGATAAAAAAAATTGTTCAATTATTTCAATGTCATTCTTGATCTAATAAGAATTGAATCAAACTATGTGGGATTTAAACCTTTGACCTCAAATTTTGAAGACCTACATTTTACCAAACTGAACTAAACGATATGAAATTATTTCACATATAACAATAAGTTTTTCACTAAAGACTATCTAGAACCACTTTTCCATCCTCATAGTTAACATTAATGTTTGAACCTTAAGTTCGTTAAGATAACATTATTAGGGTTACTCATTGCATTACTTTGGAGTTTGGAGTTTTGTCGTGATTTTGTCTTCAAATGCACTTCAAAAGTTAACAAAAAAATGTATTTAAATTGTCATTAACTTTAACTTCTAAGTAATATAAAACTATTTTACATACTAGAACAAGATTTAAATTTTATATTAATTTAAATTTATTTTATCTTGTTTATATAAATTAAATTCAATACATTATGTACATTTTAAAATATACTAACATATGCATTATTTAATTATTATCATTAATATTGTTATTTATTTCAATTAAATTTAATATGGTTAATCATAATAATATAAAATTACAATTTAACAATTCAATAATTAAATTACTATCCATATAAATTTATTCATAACAATATTTAGTAAAATTTATATTAATATAACTTGATTATCTATTTTATATGTGTATATAATTTTGAAATTCATATCCGAAAATAATTTGACATGTAAACGGTTGAAAGTTTGAATTTGTTAATTGTTTTTGGTTTGGCAATTTTTTTATTGATTTGAGTAATATAGTCCCATCTAAGTACGTGAAGCACATGCTTGTGTATAAATTTGATGGCTCATTAATGCATTTTCATCATCCATAGCCAATTTATTTGAAGATATATACAAAATAATAATATCTCAATCTCCATAGCCAATTTATTTGAAGATATATATAAAAATAATAATATCTACCTTTTTCCTGCAGAAATCACAAAGTCATAGCTATGAATTTATTCATCTCCATAAATGCTTTGTTGATGAAGTCCAATATATAATAATTTATTATACATAATATAAGAAATATTTACCATAGATAACAATATTTTTTTATAATGTTAGTATTCTATTCAAATTATAAAACGATATATCAAAATATTTATTTAATGGACTGTTTTATTAAACAAATTTTAATATAAATATATAATGAGTTAACTGTTACCGTACAGAAGAGTAGCAACGGAGGTGTGGGTCCGTTACGTCCGTGACGCTGTTTGAGTACGTGAATACGAACCTGGAAGTGCTTTTTCTAAACGGAAAAAAGTACGTTAACTAAAATCTATATATACACACACGCAACAATACTTTTATTTATAAGATTTTTTTTGTTATTGAAATAATATTAAAAATATAAAATATGCTGGTAAAAAAATAAACCTAAATTCACTTTTCATGTTTTCCACAAAAGTTTAAAGATATGACATTAAGTTGTATAAGAAGTAAAATAAGTTGCGTTTATTGCATCTAACTTAATAGTGAAAAATGTGAGGTAGTTGCAGTCAAATTGGTCTTAATATCATGATTTAATAATAAAACTAAAATTAAATTTGAACAATAAAATAAGTTAAAGATAGATATAATTATAAAACATTTTACATATTAAACAAGTATTTCATTCTTTCGATGAATAAATTAATAGCGTGAAATCGATCATTTATCCGGTAGAATTAATTAAATTTATTTATATTTTGTTTGTCAAACTTAAATACTTTTTCATTTATATTCGAGTTAAACGAATGTTATGAAGGGGACTCAAGTTGTCACGTTTGAAAAAGTATATTTTGACCAAACATTTTTTAAACATGTTAGACAATATATAAAATATAATTAATTTCTCATAAATTAAAATTAAAAATAAATAAATTTAATAAAAAATAGAGAAATTATATATTAAAGATCACACAGCTATTATAGATAAGCACGTGCTATAATATATAATATAATATGTAAGTAAAGTTTATGAACCATTTTAATAAGATTAACAATTATAAATAAAAATATATTATAATATATAAATGAGATCTATCAATCAATTTAATAAAATTGAGATCAGTTTAAAATTCATTTTTTAATATTATATAAGAAAATTTGATATATTGATTAGTTTATGATAAGTTAATTTCAACTTAACTTATTAAAAAATATCTTCTACAAAACTAAGAATTAAGATTAATTTCTGAAGAAAGGTGGGAGAAAATGTTAGGAAATAAAGTGCTAGTGGTTGTGGTTATATATTTGGAAACCCCCTTTTCAAATCTAACACATATTCTTCCTATCTTCCTCACAATTTGTGTGTAAGCACAAGAAGAAACAAATTAAATTAAATAATATTTCATGAAAACCCGAAAACAAAACACCAAACCAATTACACGGGTGGAACATAATTCGCAACCTACAAACAACATTATTCACATCTTTTTGTCCCGTCAAGTTTCTTAATTAGATTTGGAGATTTTCTAGGAAGTGTGTCTTGTTGAAAAACATTGAACAAGGCAAATAAATGGCATGACCCAAAGGTTGTAAGATGTGAGTTTTCTATGCTCAAATCAAACAAAATGTATAACATTCAAGGGGATGCACCGTTTTTAATTAGTTCTTGCCAAAGCTAGCAAAGTGGACCCATAAATCGGAATTGGACAACATTTTAACTCAAAGATTAGGTCGGACATCTCACATCGACTAGAGATTAGACATTTCATAGTATATAAGTGGGTGCAAATCTCACCACCTTATAAGTCAATTTTATGAGGTTGAGTTTGATTTAAAATTCACTTCTTAATATGATATCAGAGTCATATTAAGTCTATCCTTATGAGAGTTTGTTGGACTTATCAAGTCACCCGCTATCGGACCGTTATCAGACCATCCATAATATGTTATGTCACATACAATTGTAAGTGGGTGAGTTGAACATTTTACCTCGACTAATGTAAGTACAAATCTCGTTTTATAAATCGGTTTCATTGAATTAATGTTAAAATCTCCTTCTTAGTAAGAATGTTGTAATATTAGGGTATAATAAGATTGGAGATTCTGAAAGATTTTTATTTGAGAATATTTGAAATGATTAGTTTTAAGGGTAATGTGGATGAAGTAATATAATGATAAAATAAGAAGAGAATTAAATAGAAATCTGATTTAAGAGGGTGGATATAAGAAGGGTTTTTTGGCATTTCATTGGAAAAATATAAAGAAAGAAAGCAATGGGGTAACCCTGCACATGGGGTGTGGTCAGATTTGGAGGTTTGTGAAATGCTGCCTTTTTAGAAGAGATGAATGTGTACTAAACTTACGTTTCTTGTTTCTTTCAATATTTTATTGTCCCTTTTCGACAGATGAACACCACAAAAAACATTTTCAATGTTGCGCCAGCCTAGACTCAGACATTCATTGGTTTAGTTGATTAGGAAGAAAAGAAAAAAATTCATTGTTTGGTACATAGTAATGTTTTTTTTTATTATTATTACGAAAGAAGAAAAATAAATAAGAGAATTCAATTTTTCTGGAAGCCATTGAAAATGGTCTTATTTTCTTCCTTGGAAACTATGAGAAAAGAAAGAAAATTTATTGAGATTTTTTAGGAATTGATGAGATTTATATACGTCATTTACTGAGTAGAACAACACAACATGCACACAATAAAACAAAGTTTATTAAAACTCTTACTGAAAACAGATATGGGACCATATCTTTAGACCACACTACTATTTGGTTATTCTTTGATCCTTTGCACAAAATTATTTAAGCAAATTAGTCAATTTTATTGTCTTTCTACAAGTTTAACTCACAACTACCGTGGAAATTATTTGTCTTCATTACTCTTACTAGTTTTAATTTATAACTCAATTCATCAATATATTTTTTACACTCATTTATATTGAAAATTGTTATTAAGTATGTTACTATCAAAACTAGCACATTAAGAGTATATATATATTGAAATATATTCTTAACTCCTTTGTGTTAAGATGGTGCAATGTGCATAATATATCAAGTGTGATTTAAGACTTTTTTTTCTGCTTCTCCCCACATGATAACCTTAATGTATAATGTATGTGATCAAATTAATTAAAGTTACCATATCTAGTAATTTACCTATAAAATTCATGATAACTTCGTATTCTCACCACATATTTTCATATATGAATATCTCAATACTTAATACATATAAACTTTAATTATATATTTTTTATTTGAACAAAATGATATAGATAATAAGGTTCATTCTTTGTTTTGTTCTCATTTGAATCAGAACCCCCTCCTTTGAATGAGACAACAATACAGAGTATGTCTTCTCTTTTATGTTTTATATTTTCTTAAGTGAAAAATGTAATAGAACCATAATTATGTACTGTTAGTTTTCAAAACCTTTTTCTACCAATTTAATTATTTTTTAGGAAATTTAAACCAAGTGTTGAAGATGTCATATCGACTAAACATAAGATCAATTTACAATATATAAGGGTAATCATCATCTTCAAGTTAGTTTTGTGAGGATGGATTAATATTAAACTTATTTCTTAATATAGTATAAATCTATTCTAATGAGATTTCTTAATCCTATTGTGTCACACTTAACAAATGATGTTATTTACAACAAAACTCACTACAAAATTTCAATTGACATTAACATGATTAATAAATTTACTCATATTTATCTTACATATATAATATTTATTTGATATAGATCAAAGTTTAATAAAAATAAAAATGTATATATTGATTAGAAGTATAATATATATTTTGAATAAAATTTTAATGTAAATAATTAAAAATAGACTTAACTAATATTTTCTAATGAATATTAAATTCATTTATTCAATCATTGTAATAATAGTTTTTATGAAATATGTTTTATTCAAATTACACAACTAACTGTTTACATATATATAGAAATATAATATATATATTTTAACTCAAATTTTAATGTAAATAATTAAAATTAAACTCTACTAATAATATTTCATGAATATTAATATTTATTTATTCAATCATTATAATAATAGTTTATATAAAATATATTTTCTTCAAATTACACAATTAACTCTTTGTATAATATCTATTTTATCATAAATAATATAAAAAAATTTACTAGACTATAATAATAATGGTTTGACAGTGGATAAACATTTTTTAATAAGCTAAACAAATATTATTATAAAATAACTAATGTTTAATTTTATTTTATGATTATACCACATTTTAAACACATAAAAGATGTAGGTACTTGTTCATAGGTGTAATTAAAGTTATATTTCATCTATATATTTAATCCATAAAAATAACAGTACTAACACTAACATCAAACACTCTATCTCATTATGTTTTATTTTTCAAGGAGAGTGAAACTTCTCCCACTAAACCATACATTTGTTTCAAAAACTCAAAAGTTAATAAGTAAATTTGATGTAGTTTAAATTTTCCAAATTTAGTTTTTATTTTATTCAGAATTTGTAAAACCAATTTATAGTATATGTATATTAGATAATAGGAGTATGATATTGTGAAAGAGAGAATTTTTTTCTCCTAGAAAAGTGATTTCGGTTGAAGATATATGCAAATTTAGATAGTCAAATTTTGAGAACATAAAATTTGAGTGAAATTCTATCTGTGAATCCAATCAATATATTGCATTTACCTTTCATTTACCAAATTCTAAATATCTTTATATTTTTTCAATTTTTGCTTTCATTTCGTTCTTCGTTCTTATCTCTTTCATTGATATTATCAAAATTACATTGATATTATAAATGTTTTTATCAAATTTATCAATTTTTATATAATTTTTATTTTTCTAAATAGATTAAGATTATTTTGAGTATAGATTCATAATAATAACATCTAAATTTTAGTTAATCTTACCATTAATCAAAATTGTATCTATATTTAACTTAGGATTTATTTTACTTTGTTTTATAGGTTAAATAGTTTATATAATCTGTTGTGGATAATTAACTCCATCATTCTTAAAACAATTGTTATAAATCTTAATTAGAATAAAAAAATACTTAGAACTAAAACTTTCATTAAACTTAGATAGTTAGAAATGAACTAAATAGTCTCCTTTGCTAAATCACTTATTATTCCTGATAAGTACTGTTGCTACAAGAGATGTTGATAGAGACCATGGTCCCACTTACATGGTATGAAAATAAATAAAATAAAAAAATCATATTTATTGAATGTTTTTATTTAAAATATTAATTATAGTTTTTTTTCTTCTGAATTTCCCCTTATGCTAACAAAATTGTTAAATTTAAAATAAATGATTTCTTTGTTAATTTATTTTTGAAAAATTTCTTTGATAAATTCACACCGAAAATTTAAAATTTATTTATTCAATCCTTGGATAGATAATATTTAAAATTGATAGACATAGTCATTAGAAAAATATTATTTAAAGTGAATTGATTATTTTGTCTGTTAAAAAATATTGTAATTAAATAAATTCATAATTTGATTTACATTTTGAATTTAATCAAATTGCACCGCTAGCTGCTTATATTATATCTTTTTATTGCTGAAAATATAAAAAGTTTTCATAACTATATCATGATTGTTTGATTGTGGATAAAAAAAATTAACAACTAAACAAATCTTATTCAAAGATAATTATATTTTACAATTAGATCACATTCTAGTCACACATAAAAAAAAATTGTACATATATGTACATAGGTAATTCAAGTTATATCAACACTTAAAAGTAATGTTATAGATAGTAGACATATAATCATAGATGATTATATCCAAAACTAATGCAGCTTTTCATATATCAATAATAACATTATTTCTTATCATAAACACCATGTGTTTTTATTTACTAGAACAATGGAACTAATTTATATATATATATATATATGATAGATTACGTGTTGGTTTTTTCTTAAAGTTATATATTGTTTTTTTGTTTCAATAGTCAACTTTCGGGAACATCAAATTTTGGGTAAAATTGAAATTGTGAATTGAAGGAAGATGATTCACCCATGTTAATTTTAGCAATTTTAGGTGTTATGACCACTTACATTAATTCTTTTCACTGCTCTCTTGTCACCCTGTTCATAAATGATCAAATAAACATTGGAATCATAAATGTTCCTATCAAATCCAACAAATGAAATATATTAGGATATTTTCTGAATTTTATATAATTTAATAAAAGTATATTAGGGATATTTTCATCATCTAGAATGATACATGGAATCTTTAAGTTTAAGGTTCAAATATTATCATTGAAATATATTAACATATTATAAAATATTATATTTTAAATCATTAAAAAAATGTTTATCTTATAACACATGTATTTTTATTAACAATCAAATAAAACATTATATTAGTTAGAATGTGGATTATATGAACCTTATGTTATTAGAATAAAAGAGTGAAGTAGGAATCACAAAAACTAGAATGACTTCCACAAAGAAAATCAAGGAAAAAAGTTACTTAAATGCATAAATTGAACTAAAATATATTTTTTTAAATCATAAATTATATTTTAATTTAGGTTCAATAATAAAAATATAATTTAAAAAAAAATAATAAATAATTTAGTGCAATTATTTTAATAATCCTAATTATAACACTACTCCCATAAATTAAACTTCAATTAAAAATTATAATATTTTTTTATTATTAATTAAATTTAATTCAACTCAGGTTTCTAAATTCTAAACACACTTTTATCAAATGAAAAAAAGAAGAAAAAAATTATAAAATTTCATCTTACAATTGATCAAACTTGTATGAATATTTAACTTAGTTTTTAGGTTAACCTGTATTACATATTAATCTGTAATATATATATATATATAAATAACTCCATAATTCTTAACTTAATTACTATAAGTTTTTAAATTTTAAAAAAAAAATTAATATCAAAATTTTCATTAGATTTGGATATTAGCAACAAATTAAGAATGATTTTGCTAAATTAATTAAAATCAGTACTATTCCTGAAAAGTATTGCTACAAGAAGCGGAGACAGAGATAGAGGTCTAGTTGGTAAATAACTCAAAACACAAAGGGCACTTTCCCAATCTTGCAACTATAAAACCTTAACCTCACACCCTCTTCAAATCCCTCTACCTTTATTTTCATCATCACTTCCACTGCAACTTTCTTCACCCAACAACACAACCACACCAACGACACAACAAAAAACACAGTACAAGAAAAAAAAAATGTCCGCAAAATGCAGCCAAATCCGACACATCGTTCGGCTCCGCCAGATGCTGCGGCGCTGGCGCAACAAAGCTCGCATGTCTGCCAACCGCATACCGTCAGATGTGCCTGCAGGACACGTGGCCGTCTGCGTGGGCACCAACCTCACCAGATTCGTGGTGCGCGCGACGTACCTGAACCACCCCGTCTTCAAGAAGCTCCTCCTTCAAGCTGAAGAAGAGTACGGTTTCTCCAACCCCGGTCCACTGGTCATCCCCTGCGACGAAACTCTCTTCCACGAGGTTCTCCGGTTCATCTCCTGGTCCGAGTCAGAAAAACCGAACCGGTTCGTGAACCTCGAACTTGACGACTTAAAACGACACTGCCACGTAAGATTCAACAACAACCTCGATTTCTGGCCAGAGTCCAGACCGCTCCTGCACGGTCCGAGTGACAAAACCGTTTGGTAACACTCTGACCGAACCCACCGAACCGAAGGACTCGAAGGAGATGTTCGAAATTTCATTCGATCCGGTTTGGTTGAGATTTGAGTGATGAGAAGGTTTATGATAATTATTATATCTTTAATACTAAGTTGAGATCTCACTTTTAGAGTGAGAGAGTTTGTTATTTGAGTTACAAATATGAAAAAAAGAGCCAGTGGTAGAAGAATGGTCGGAGAATCTCCGAAGGAGGAGATGGCACAACCGAGTCATCCCAGGTTCGGAACCGAGTTGAGTTGAGGCTGTGATTTCATGGTTTTTTAAGGCTGCGATATGAGTCTCTAACTGTGATGAGTAACATGTTGTAAAGCACTTATGTTTATGTATTTTATTCCTTCAATGCAAATGCAAATTAAGTTGTAGAGAATTTTCAAATTATCATAAAAAAATAGTTTAACTTTTTAAGTCAAATTCTTCATCTTGGTAAAGTGAGTAGTGTATTAAATATAGTGTAAAGTTTGTTGGTATGTGTGGAAGTTGCAATCACCATAGCTGCTGTGGGAGTTATAATGACAGAGACCCGTGAAAGAAGAAGCAAGTTAACAACGCTAACACACTGTGTTTTCACCTGATCTTGCGTTTTTGTTATGATTTTTATGAAATGAAATTTAATTCTTAAAAAAATCATTGACCAAAAGAAAGTGAACATGATCACAGATCACAATCATGCAAAAGAAGGGTTTTTATTCTCATTAGTGAGAGAGCCTTTTGTGCCAGCTAAGTCCTCACCTAATTAAGGACAATATTCATTATTCCTATAATGTAAGGTAAATAATTCCAATTAATGTATCCCTTAACAAGGTTATTAATTGAAAAAAGTTTAAAATAATTATATACACTAGATTTTAATTAATTGTTCTCACATCAAGTCTAAGAGATATATCAATCGTCGCATCTAAGATATTGTTTGTATTGAAGATTAACGTTCTGTCATGATTTTTTTTTTAAGAGGTGTCTCGAATAATTGAAAGAAAAAAAAGGTTATAAACTATCATTGATATCAACTCCTGAATAATGTTATCAACTTCTGAGCAATATGAAACTATACTGATAGTACAGAAGAGTAATTTTACTTAAAAGGTATATCAATGACCTTGAAAACTTTCTCTTTACTGTGACATCCTTAATGTGTGATTAAGTCTTAAAAAGGTGAAAGGAAAAGAAGGGTGAGAGAGAAGGTTGATACATGTATGACAGAGATTAAGGTAACTTTTGTGTGTTATTTTCATTGAATGTGTACAATTTAGAAGAAAAGAAACATCTTTGTGAGAAACGAAGTCGCATGGGTGTCCACCATGCATGTTCGAAGCATTGTGTTCAATGGAATCCTTTGACGAAATGTATGACCCAACTCAAACCAGAGAATAATACTGGTGTCACAATCATATCTTTTCAACAATGTTGTAGGCTTTAAGATCAAGTGCTTAATATACGGAAAGAACACTTTCACAATTTTGCCATTTTTTTTTTTCTTTTGTTCATTTTTCGGTTTCGTTTGACAAATTTGTTTCGTCGTGGCAGAAAAATTCTGTGGGAAAGTATACGTGGTAGTTGTAGTGGAAATCTTATCACTGATTTACCTTGAAAAGCAGAAAAAATTTAATTCGTAAATTGACACGTATAAGTTTGTGATGTGAGAAAAAGCCTGAACCGTACCAATCATGCAATATGGTGTGACCCAATTTCACATTCTTATTTGCAACACCCCACGAGATCTTTATCATTAATCAAAATTCAATTTCTACTCATTTTTTACATGTTTTTAACATAATATTTATCTTAATTAGTATGGAAAAACTAAATTTAGGGTTATTATTTTTTTAAAAAAAATACATGTATTAATAAGTTGATTAATTTATGATTTATTCATAAATAATTATTTTATTGTTATACTATATTTTTATCTAATTTTTTTAAAAAATCTTTATCAATAAGTATAGTCTACGTATGTATATTTTTGTTAATATATCAGTTTTAATCTAGTCCTTCCATATTTTTTTATATTTTTTTTAATAATATTTTTTTATATGACAACAGATAATTGTTGTTACATTAGGTTCAAGTTGCATAATAATACCTAACATGAAAATTTGTATAAAAAAAAAATATGTCACATGTTTTATTTTTAAATGACAAAATTACATTTTTTTTTAAATAAAAGTTTTGATGTTAGACATTATTATGCAATTTAAGATCTCAGTTATGTTTAATTTCAAGTAACAACAATCATTTGGCATCACATGAAAAAAATATTATTAAAAAAAATACAAAAATACGGAAAACTAGACCAAAATCTATATGTTAACAAAAAAGATACATTGGTAAACTATACCTATTTATAAAGATGACAAAATTATTTTGTATACAATATAATTATATTAATGTTTTTTCTAGTATCTAGAGTCTATTACATTTAAAAAATAAAAAGTATTTTGAATATTTATTTTTCTAAAATTACTTTTCAAGATTTTGCTTGAGACAATAAGTTTTGTATTTATTTATTGTCTGATTTTTTCCCTTTTTTTATTACTTTAGAAACAACACTTATTATTATTTTTTGCCTTATACACAAAGGATGTTCTTCACTCATCAAGCTTCTTCAATTGCAGTGCCCTTTTTAGACTTTTAAACAAAATTAGTTTATTTGTTTTATGAGTTTGTGAGTTTTAACTTTATTTGTCAAAAAAAGTCTTAAAACATTGTGCATGTCAACTCTATTATCAATCATAGTTTTTTTAGAAGAATCTAATTCTACTAGTAACAATGATGGATAAAAAAGAAGAAGAAAGAAACCCTAAATGGTTATAGAAGCCCAACACTGTTTGGCCCAACAGTCCAATAGCAATGAACAAGTGGTCCATAATGCAATAAATTGGGCTCTGCAACATAGACTTTGGCCCACAATAGAACAGCTGAAATGATTCTTCATTAGAAATTTAGAATTATTAGAACATTCACTCTATCAAATAATATCTTCTGTTTTGAATAAATGAGAAATTGTTTTGGTCCCCTTTTCAAGAGTTTCTGCTCCTGATAATGATTGAAAAATGCACATACCTATGCACAGAAAAGAAAAGAAAAACATAAAAATATGCACTACTAAAAAGTTCTTAAATAAAAAAAATTAATTACTATATTAACTAAATTAGATAATATTTTAGAAATTAAAATATTTATTATTTTTTAAATTAATTTTTATTATTGAAAAATAATTTTTAAATAAATATCTAATTAACTATAGAGATTTTAACTATTAATTATTTATATTTTAAATTTATTAAAAAAATATTAATAATTAATTAGATATCAATTTAAAAACTATTAAATTAATTTAAAAATTAATAATTTTTTGTTTTTAAAATAATATCTAATTTAATTAATGTAGTAACTAATAATTTTTTGTAGTGATATAAAATGGATTTATTCTACTCTTATACACATATAAGTGTGTGTTTAAACATAATATATATATATATATATATATATATATATATATATATATATATATATATGTGTGTGTGTGTGAGAATCCATTTGAGTGAAAAATGAATTTGATTAAACAATTTTAATGGTGGAAGAAGAGGTGAAATATTGAAGTATGAGCCAGAAATGGAAGATGATATGATGCAACAATGATGAAGAAAGGGTGGGAGAGAATCGAAGGAGTGGGGTAAGGTGCATTAATCACATCTCTGTTGTTTCAGAAGACTAAATCCCAATGTTGCTTGTCTTCATTACTCCTGCAATTGCACATTTTTTATATCTTCATTTTCAAGGCCATGCAATGCATAGCAACATCACCAAATCATTTTGTTACCTAGCTTTAAAATTGTTAAAATTGTATAAATTTGTGTGAAAAAACATTTTCTCTGTTAAAAAGTGGACTTTAAGACTAATTCAACGTTAATGTAAGATCTTTAACACATTTTTATCACGTTGAAACTATCAATTCATGTGTAATATTATATTATAAATTGTTCAATAACGATCTGATACAGGTGGTCTGAAAAGACTTCGATTTGAAATAGTTCTGATATCATATTAAAAAGTGAACTTTAAACCTAACTCAATTTCATAAAACCGACTTATAATACAATATTTATACTCACTTATACAATATAAAATATTTGCAACACCCTTAAATATTTTAAAATGTATTTCATTTATATTTTCTAAGTAGATTACATTTTCATTCATGAAATTTATTGTGAGGTGCAGAAAGTCAAAGGTGTTGAGTTGTGAAATATTTGGAAGAAAAAAAGAGGTTGGCATGTGAGAGAGAAGAATCCAATGGAATTGGGAATTGGAATGGATTGACATGTGAAGTTTGAAAACTAAGGCCTGTACCTCAGAGACTGTCATGTCTGTCCAACATTTTGCACTGAACATCACAATGCAAACCCAAACCCAAACCCTATTTCACTTCCACACATAGGATCACAAAAACTAAACAACATAAGAGAACATAACATTAGTTTGGGTATGTTAATGAAACCTATCTTATAGATCCAATTTGAACATGTTTAGTTTTAGAACTCTTCATATGATGCAACATCTCATGAAGGACAATGCCATTATCTTTTTCTGCACTACTTTCAAGAGTGCAAATTAGTCCTCATATCCCACTTATATTCTTATTCTTTTACTTTTTGGGTTATGTGCCTTTTACTCCAAACAATCTCAATTATGCATGTTTCTGTTTTTACTTTTTACTTAGTATCTCTTACTTCAAACAATTTTAATTATATATATACATATATATTAATTGTGGTCTTAAAATAAAACAATATGAAGTAATTTGTTTATGTCTTGAAGACTCCACAACATAAAAAAAAAATCAATTTTCACTCAACATAAATAATGTTTTAAAATTGTCCCATTTTCAAACTTCCAAAACCCTAAACTATTTACCCTTTTTATTACTATAAAATCATTAAATAAAAATTAATTTTAGAGATTAAAAATAATTAGTTATTATATTGATTAAATTAGAAACTATTTTAAAGAATAAAAAAATTATTAGTTTTTTAAATTAGTTTTTATTTTTTACAGATAATTTTTATATTGGTATTTAATTAGCTACCAAGGTTTTAATTACTAATTATTTATATTCTAAATTTGATAGAAAAAACTTGGTAATTAACTAAATACCAATTTAAAAACTATTTTTCAATGATAAAAACTAATTACATTCTGTCTATAAAATTAATTTCTATCTAATGATTTTCTTGTAATGATAAATATATAGTATAAACATTCGTATTTAAATTAAAGAAAAGAGCATGGTTAAAAATAATGTGAGAGACTTAAAAATCATAAGTAATGGAAAGTAGAGAAAAGAAAAACACAACTAATATGAAAAATAATACATTCAAAATAAAATTTAAGTGCATATATATGTTATGGAAATTAATTATGGAGCATAACTTCAGTAATTAGAACATTTATCTAAAAAATTAATTGTTTGAATTCTCTTGGGAAAAGAAAATTAATTGGTTATATCCCATTACTGTTACACTTTGTCTTAAACACCAACAAATTTATGACACTATGAATAATAATTAAAACAAAGATAGAGTACTTATGAATAGCCCAGTAATTGAATTTGTCATAATTAATTTGATTAAAGTTGTTATGGACTGAAATCTTAATCATTGGATACACAAAAATACAGTTCATTTAGCATTCAGAGACTGAAAATAAAAAAACATAAGCACAATAGAAAGTGCAGACACCAACTTTTTGCTTTATTCTTTCCCACTAAAGTTTTTGCCTGTACAAGTACCAAAGCCAAATCGAATCCCAAGAAATAAATGGTACAAAAATATTGAAAAAAAATCTTATTGATTAATTTGTAAGTGATGATATCTTCACAACCTTAACTAGATTATAATTCTCGAAAATAATAATATCTTGTTGAAATGAGTAATTTTAAAATTGTATTAACATGGATTGAATATGTTTTTTTACTATGTATTTTTAAGATGGTTTTCATTTCTAGTTCAAAAGTTTAGATTTTATGAATATTTGTCGTAAGAAAACTATTGAAATGAGTCATTATCAGTATTTTTTTCGTGATAAACAAATTTTAATGGAAACTAAAATGTTAAAATATTTTATGTTTACCTATCTTTGTGGATGTTATAATATTATTGTGTGGTCATAGGTCGATCCTATCTGGAAAGAGGAATGTATTCGGAAAATTTCAAAAAGTTTGTTAAGCCTCATTGTCTTACGTCAGAGATAGGGAAATTGTGTGGTCATTGACCGAATCTAGTAGTGCTTTGAATGAATCACTCCCGATCACGACATTTACGAGATCTATTTAATCTCAAATGAGAAATGGGGTGGGATCATGGAAGTTGACAAATATGCAAAATCAAAGTTATTATTATGTTAATTAGAAAATAGAATTGGGAGAGACCAAGTTAAAAGGTTGTGGAGACGAATCCATAAGACAGTATTCTCTAGGATTAAAAACCACTCCTTTTAACTTAATTGTATGCTTTAGTAAGGATAAATCTTTCTTGACTAAAACAATTATAATAAAATTCAGACTAAAATTCATTTGTTGCATAAATAAAAACACTGATAACGAACAATTTCAATATTTTTCTTATTACATGTTCAATATTTTTCTTATTACAAATAATCAAGAAGTCTATAAAAATAAAAATAAAAATATATTTAATTCACTTGTAAATTGATATCTTTTCAATTTATAAAATAATATTATATATATATGGTATAATCTAGTGGTTCTAAATTTTTTTATTGATATTTATATAATAAAAGGAAAAATAAGTAAAGTCTGAAGTTCAGATTATTATACATTGATGGATATGGAGTGTATAATATGATGATTATATTACCCTATTGAGGCACACAGTGTTAAAAAATGTTTGGTATGAAGAAAGCAAGGTTGAAAAAATGGAGTGCAAAAAAGATGAAAACGCATGGGTGCACAATTATTAGAAATGACGTGCTGTGTTTGGTCATCATTTCTGTCTATAAACGCACTTATTCACCACACCACATGTCACATTCTAGGATCTATCTACTATCAATTAACACCCACTTACTACTTCTAAATTTTCTATTTTTCAATTACTCTTTTCTTTTTGGATCACCATTGATGCCAAATGAATCACTCACCCAATTCACCTAATCACCTTTAATTTGTTTTACTTCAATGGATGCAAATTCTTCACTTTCTACTTAAAAAAAATAGATAGTAATTAAATATAAAAAAAAATCATTACATTAAATAAATTAAATATTAATTTAGAGAATAAAAATTTATTCATATATAAAATGGTTTCTATTATTGATAAAAATTTATGAAATAGTTTCTAAATTTGTATTTAAAGACTAATAGAAATTAATTTAAAATATAAAATAGAAAGTAGCTAAATTGGTAGCTAATAATTTTACTACAAGAAAATCATTAAATAGAAATTAATTTTATAAACAAAAAATAATTAGTTGCTATAATGACTAAATTAAAAACCATTTTAAAAGACTAACAAGATTATTGGTTTCTAAATTAGTTTCTATTATGGATAAATAGTTTCTGAATTGGTATCTAATTAGCTACCAAAGTTATTGCTACAAAATTTAAAATTTAAATAATTGGTAGTTAAAACCTTGGTAGCTAAATAGATACCGATTTATAAACTATTTATAAATAATAGAAACTAATAATTTTTTAGTCTATAAAATGGTCTCTAATTTAGTAACTATGACAACTAATTATTTTTTTCTCTAAAAATTGATTTTTATGTAATGATTTTCTTGTATGATTTAAATACCAATTAAAAAACCAATTTATAAATCTTTATTAACAATAGAGACTACTTTATATATCAATAATTTTTTAGTTTATAAAATGATCTTTAATTTAATTAAATAATAATTAATTTTTTATATTTAAAATGAAGTTTTATTTAATAATTTGTTGTAGTTTTTTTTTTTTCCTTACCTTATTAAGAAGTGTGTGCAGAAATAGATTATGGCAGCATTGTCATAAGGGTCTCAGTCTTGCAACTTTACAGATGAAGATGAGAATAAGTTATTGGCATGTTGTAGCTGGAGAATTTTTTAGGGAATAATTTTATTTCGATGTTACTTTTGTTCATGCATGTGCCTGCAACTTGTGAGAAGCTTTTGTATGAATAAACACTGGCAAATCAGATGCTTAGTTGTGCTTGCTCTGCCAAATTTACTCATCTTTTCACATGTTTTGAGGATCCCATTTTAAAAAAATACATGAGACTTACTTTATGTCATTTTGTAAAAGGGTTGAAAACATAAATTACTATACAAAATGACTAAATTATTAATTATAACCACTATTTCCCCTTTTTTTCAAAACTACTTCTTAATAATTATTAATTTGTTTTATACATAGTAGCGGAAATACATACGACATTGTTTGTGTATCTGTATTTTTCTAATTTTATTTACAAAATAAATCCAAAGATTTATCTCCTGAAGAACTTTCACGATGATAAAAATGTAAAATTGTCACATAGAAAATGTTACATAAATTTTTCGTTTTGTTGATGTGTTTCTTGATTTCCTGCTATAACTTCACAATGCATGTGGACTTTCAGAACCACTGTAATAACCTGAGGATGCATAGACAGAAATATTTTTAAATGAGTCGAAATTAAAAAACAAAACATAATATGTAAAAAGAAAGAACGATCTCTTTTTTTTTGTCTTGCCTTCTTCTTATTCCAAAAATATTTTATTTGTTAAGTAGTTAAGAAAAGAGTGAGAAATTACTTTGCATATAAATATTATTTTTTATCATTAGTTTAAAAATATTTTTATTTTTAAGTGATTCATATTAACAAAATATCATAGTTTTAAATTTGAAAAATAAAATAATAAAATATGATATATTAACGATGATAAAATTGAAAAAGATTTGTATGAAAAGAAAAATCAGTTACAAAGAAAAATTCTCCTTATAAAATAGATATATTTAAAAATTATAAAATAAACATATCTAAGATATAGATATATAAACAAAAATCCTCTTTATTTATAAATAAGTATAAATATGAGTAAACCCTATTTTAACTGTAATTTATGTGTTGGTAGTTTGTATTTGAGTAATATTTATTTTTGTCTTATTCTGAATCTCATTCTATATATTTATATATATATATATATATATATATATATATATATATATATATATATATATTTTGGGAATAAATTATTTAAGCCAGTTATCCGTATGAGAGACAAAACTAAATCTTTTAATAAGTTTGTTTATTACTCATCATACATATAAATTGTCTGCAATAATAAAAAAGCACCTCAATTCAAAAAAATAACAAAAAAAAATCAATCATACCCCATTTATTATTATTATATTCTTAAACTACACTTAACTAACTCTCTAAAGACTATTATATAAAAAAACAATAAGATAATAATTCTATAGCAAGAGATACCTTCATTACATGTAACCAGAAATATATATATATATATATATATATATATATATATATATATATATATATATATATATATATATATATAGAAACAACACAATATGAGAGACAAAACTAAATCTTTTAATAAGTTTGTTTATTACTCATCATACATATAAATTGTCTGCAATAATAAAAAAGCAC
>Ga0123342_1000865_pt1 | contig 49990 bp, 24 predicted proteins | sample Turbeawhitnodule_FD_89960 | JGI IMG/M metagenome (GOLD analysis project Ga0123342, IMG submission 89960) | Root nodule microbial communities of legume samples collected from Mexico - Turtle bean Mexico white nodule | ecosystem: Host-associated > Plants > Roots > Nodule | place: Mexico: Nepantla...
ATCCACTCTAACATACCCCAATCCAAACAACCTCAACTTTCTTCACACTTTCTTCACACTTCTACTCACCCACACTCTCAACTTTCCACTCCCCCACACCCTCTAATCCAAACAAAGCCTAAATGTACAAATATGTGACAACAGAAAGTGTGATTATCTATTAGGAAGTATGTTTGGAAGTTACTTTTGCTTAAATTTTAACAAATCCTCACACTTGTTATTAGTTACTATCTAGCACAAACACCGAGTGTCATTTATTTATACGATACAAATACAAGAATTCATATAATTTTTAAAATGGAAACACAAAATTATATATTATATAATTATAAATTAAGAATAAAAAATAAAAAATTATGTATATAAATATGTTAAAATTTCCTAATAAAGACTATTATTTGATTCCGAAGAAGAAAATTCCATTGGCGGTGAGTATATGCATGAGACTCATTAACTTCCGACGCATGGGTGTGAATACTTTGGGAATTGTGTGATTTGTTGAATCACTTTCGCACTGTAACAAAAATAATAATTAAAACATGAATATAATCTTATTGACTTTGGAAAAGAAAAACTAGAACTACGTATATACATCAGACTTGTTACACTTACTAAAAATATTAGTAGAAAAAAGTAATCAATGTTAGTTGTGATATTTATACACTTATTATGTAAAGAAGATGATATATGTTTAAATCCTTCCATCTCATATAAGTGCCATCGTGTTTTTTTTTACAATCCAAAAATATTTTTTAAAAATAGAGATGAAGATAGCAACAAATTTATAAAGCTAAACTGATTATAATTAATCAATTTCTAGTTTACATTGTCAATCACATAATTGTTAGAAGTATGAACGAAAAAGATAAAAGATGTTATATTAAAAAAAAATTAAATAAAATGCATTTCTTAACAGAGGGTATAGTTTCTATTTGTTTCATGCAAACTATATAGTGAAATAACAATTGTTTTTGTTTTCCTAACAATTATTCTCTTAAAAATAATTAAATCCAATAGTGAAACCATAAACACATATATCTAACTACTACAAACAACCACGAACCACTGAGAACAACCTTGCTACTCAAGAGCAAAGCAAACACCACCGTGGCCTTCACCAATCTCTTCGCTCACCAACTCCACTCACCTCCACAACCAAAACTTCATATAATTTAACTTTTTTACATATAGATATTTCTGGATTTTAAAAAAGTTACAGGACCTCACAAGGACTGTTTCTTCCTGCACCTCGTACCTTCTTCTCTCATTTCCATAAATTTTCAAATTTCCAAAAATACCCTTTTATAATATTCTGGATTACGTAATTCGGAAGTCATTTTTCAAATTTGTAATTAACTACCGGATTACATAATCCGGAAGTCATTTTTCATATGCATGATTATTCTTCGGATTATATAATCCGGAAATCTTATTTAACTTTTGGATTATGTAATCTGGAAGTCTTTTTTCAAATGAGTTTCCGAATTACATAATCCGGAAACTACTCTATGGAAGTGACACAAGAAGGACAAAAATGTATTTTCATGTTGTGTATGGAGGTGGCAGAAGAAGATATGGAGGTGCAGGAAGAAACAGTCCGTCACAAGAGTATGGAGGTGAAGAAAGAAACAGCCCTACCGAATTAATCATTTCAGTCCCAATAAGCTATATCGGCCCAACAATGTCCTATACCCGCTGATTATGGTCTTATGGGCCTTCATAGCCCATAGAGCATGCTTAATTAATCATTTAATCATTTCAGTCCCAATAAGTTATCTCGGCCCAACAATGTCCTATACCCGCTGAATATGGTCTTCTGGGCCTTCATAGCCCATAGAGCATGCTTAATTTTTACCCTAAATGTTTTTAGGCAATTAAGCCTCTTCTCTTTTAAACTCAAACCAACCTTATCCATCTGATTGAAATTGAAGATACTTTGTATTAGTCTACTAAAATATTTACTAATTTAAGTATCTAATAATTGCGTGTATCTATCTCTTTGATTAAGTTCAAAACCACAAAGATATTCCAGCCGAAATAAGAGACTATGAATAAGCCAACAATGAGTAACAACCAATTTGTACGAGTCACCAATTCAATCCAAATTCATCTTCTCACCCCCCTTCAACGTAACAAAAACTCTATTAAGCTGAGAAAAATAAATATATTATAAATAACATTACTACAGATAAAATGGAAATGAATAATATGAATTAATAATTTCTGACAGCATTTACATGGAACATTCGCTTTTTTTTACTATCTTTAAACCCCACTCAAAGAGTATATTTGATAACATGAGAGTATATAATTAAGTTTTAAAATATGAAGCATGAAGCATTGCTTTAAGCACCATACACAAATTTGTACTTGCAGTCTGAACAGTGTGCATATATAGACAATGGATTAGTACAAAAGTCAAATAATTGAAACATTTAATTCAAAACTTCATTATGAGTCACATGCATTTCGATTCTTATCATATAGAAATATCATCTGGACCCTTTTTACGTGATCTGGATTATTACAAAACCCTTTCTTTATCAACAAACTAAACTTTCCAATATTCACTCACCTTTATCTAGTGCTACATTTAATAATATCACCTAGTGGTACATTTAATAATATGAGAAATTTAAATACATTTTTTAATGAGTTTTGAGAATATTTTAAACAAATTTAAGATTGGAATATCAATGTTAATATTAATTTAAATAAATTTTTCTCTCTTAATCCTCTCATACACTTTTTAAGAGTAAAATCATGATGAAACTCTAACTTCAAAGCGGAAAATATCTTGAATATAATAATTAACCATAATAATATTATCTTAACGGATTTGAAGTCGAAATATTTACACCATTAATGATGGAGAAAATGTTCAAAAAATGAACTCTTGTTGGGAGAATAAAAAAGTTATTAAAAAAATAAATTTACCGCAAAGAATTTTTCTGGTACACTAAATAATCTCACGTAGTTTAAGAATCGAATAAAGATAAGTTGGATATGATATTATATCAACGAACTTGAAGTTGAAAAACAAACAATATCTCATAAGTGATGATGATTGACCTTAACAATATTATCTCAATCAATTTAATTTCAAATGTAACAAATAACTAGTATTCAATGACAATTATGTGAATTTATAGGAAAATCATGTCCCACTTAGTTTACACCATGTGATTTGGTCTCAATGTTTTAAATTTTCTTTCTAAAATGCATGTTTTTTAAAATATTCCAATGAAATGATTCGAGTGATTAGTCTGGTCTGATTCATCCTTGTGTTAATTTTGGTGTTCTCGCTTATGATGAAACATTGACTCAACATCTTGTGACAATCTCATACTGCTGTTTTGCTAATTGTATATTTTTATTTTGAAGTAAGTAGTAAGTCACATGCATTGGTCCTTACAAGAGATCATTTATTGATTCAGTTTTTAGAATTATTGTATAGGTTAACTAACTTTAGAATTATTGATTCAGTCTTTTTCCCTCACTTTAAACAATTTGTTTCCTTGTTTATTGTCATGTTTAAAAACATTTCGATTCACAATTTGTACTAAAATGTTAAAATTTGTTTGTCTTCACCACCATCTACCTTTATGTGTAAGCTTTTTTCATTATTAGCATCACTTACTGGTGAGAAAATTGAAGAACTGAAAGCATCTAAATAAATGTTGCGAATTTAAGCTATGATAACATCATTACAAGAAAATCATGAAATAGAAACCAAATTTTAGATACTAAAATAATTAGTTACAATAGGAGCTAAAATAGAGACCATTTTAGAAACTAAAAAAAAATTGGTTTCTAAATTAGTTTTTATTATTGTTAAATAGTTTCTAAATTGGTATCTAATTAGCAATTAAGATTTTAACTACCAATTATTTAGTTTCTAAATTTGGTAGCAAAAACCTTGGTTGCTAATTAGATACCAATTTAGACACTATTTAAAAATAATAGAAAATAATAAAAACTAATTTAGAAACCAAATTTCTTTTTAATTTTTAAAATGGTCTCTAATTTAGTTACTATTGTAACTAATTATTTTGGTTTCTACAAATTGGTTTCTATTTGATGATTTTCTTGTAGTGCATGCAGTGAAGGCCTCATTACGTAATATACTCGGTAAAGAAAATTATAAAATGAAAATCAATTTTATTACTTAAAATAATTAGTTGTTATAGTGACTAAATTTGAAACATTTTAGAGATTAAATAAATATTTGGTTTCTAAATTAGTTTATATTATTGTTAAATGGTTTCTAAATTGGTATCTAATTAGCAACTAAGTTTTTTGCTACCAAATTTAGAATCTAAATAATCGGTAGTTAAAACCTACATACCAATTTAGAAATTATTTCACAATAATAGAAATTAATTAATTTTTTTTTAATTTTTAAAATGATCTCTAATTAGTTATTATTTTAACTAATTATTTTGATATTTAAATATTTATTTCTATTTGATGATTTTTCTTGTAGTGGTAAATCACATAATTATTGATATGATTGGTAGTTGTGATCTAAATTAACTAATTAATTTAAGCATGTTTTATACATGGTGCTTCATTTGTAACTCACAGTAACACTCACATCTTACATAGCTAAATCAAATTTAGTTCTGAAACTTCAAAGAAATTTTCGTTATTTCAATGGACAACTATCACTACAAGAAAATCATGAAATATAAACTAATTTTTAGAGACCAAAATAATTAGTTACAATAGGAACTAAAATAGAGACCATTCTAGAAACTAACAAAAAAAATTGGTTTCTAAATTAATTTCTATTACTGTTAAATAGTTTCTAAATTGGTATCTAATTAGCAACTAAGGTTTTAGATACCAATTATTTAGTTTCTAAATTTAGTCTCTAAAACCTTGATTGCTAATTAGATACAAATTTAGAAACTATTTAACAATAATAGAAACTAATTTAGAAACCAAATTTCTTTTTAGTTTCTAAAATGGTCTCTAATTTAGTTATTATTGCAACTAATTATTTTGGTTTCTAGAAATTAGTTTCTATTTCATGATTTCCTTGTAGTGTATGTTATACGGAGGGATGAGTCTTTTTATTTTAATTACTATTTGAATTGGTATCTATTTTGAGTTTGTTAACGTCCTTAAAAGGATTTGAACCTTGTTCCCAACACTAAAAGAAAAAATTAAATAAAAATTAATTTATAAAACAAAAAATAATTAGTTGGTATATTGAATAAATTATAGACTATTTTAGATACTACAAAAATTATTAGTTTTTAAATTAGTTTCTATTATTGATAAATAATTTCTAAATTGATATCTAATTAGCTACCAAGATTTTAACTACCAATTATTTATATTCTAAATTTGGTAGCAAAAACTTTGGTAGTTAATTAAATATCAATTTAAAAACTATTTATCAATAAAATAATTTAGAAACTAATAATTTTTTTAGTCTCTAAAATGGTCTCTAATTTAATCATTATAATAACTAACTAATTTTTGTTTCTAAAATTATTTTTTATTTAATGATTTTCTTGCAGTATAACTTGGAGTCTCCGTATTTATGAATAGTTACATGTTCAATTAATATTTATTTAAAAATGTTATTGATGAAAGAAAATTTTATTTTCTAAATTTTAAAATCAACATCAGATATAATAAGATATTTATATAAGTAGAGATTAAAATTTTTAAAAATTGAAGTTATTATTTTAAGACATATATTTATATATGAAATTGTAATAATAAACTATTTAGTTATGGAATTTTATAGTTGACTTTTATATAAACTTTAAAAATATATTAATGATAAATTAAATATATTAGTAAATTAAAAAAAAACTTATAAACTTGACCTACTAATAAAAACTCTTAATTTAACAGTTCAATTAATACAAAAATCAAAAAAGCACAAAAACGTTACTTCTAAAATAACTGAAAATCACCTCAATACATAAAATATAGTATATGAGTGAGAAGAAATGTTGGGGAAAGTTGTGTTATCACTCAACAAATATATTAAATAATAATTAAATTTATAAAAAAAAATATTACTAAATTAGATAAAATTAAAAAATTACTTATATTTAATGTGATTTATATTATTAATAAAATATTATAAATAATTTTTAAATTTGTATCTAAATTAGTTATCAAAGTTTTAACTACTCATATTTTAGATTAAATACGTAGAGACTAATTTATAATCTAAAATATTAATATCTAAAAAATTTTGATAACTAATTTAAATATTAATTTAAAAATTATTTTATTATTTTTATTAATAATAGAAACTATTTTTAATAATTTTTTAATTTATAAAATTATCTCTAATTTAATTAATATAATAATTACTTATTTTAATTTTTAAAATTATTTTTTATTTAATAATTTATTTTTTTTTGTAATGAGTAAGGTTGAAGGATGCTTAAAGATGATAAATAAATAAAAAGAAGATAACTGGTGGCTTGTATTTGTGCCTAGAAAACGCATTCATTTGTTTACTTGGAATCATTTCCACATTTTTGTTTGTCTTCTACGGTCCACAAACCACCAACTTTGTCTGCTTAAAAAATGGAAAAAAGAAGAACAAAGCATCAATGCCATGCATTAGCAAACTAAATTTGTGGTGCTCATCATACAAACTTCCCCTTTATTCTTACTAAGTAAACGCATTCTAATCAATTCTAAAGGAGTATCTTGGTGGCAATAAAAAATAAATAAATGGGAACCATTTTAGGGGTGGTTCAACCCTTATAATAAAGAACAAAACACCTTACCATACTTCTACCATGAAACGCCTACCTGATTATCTAAGGAACAACCAAACTAACCACAAAAAAATATTAAATTACCATCCTCATACATTCCACTGGGTTCAAAACCCAACTAGAGTACCAGAAGGAAGCACAATGAGACTTTGCGTAAATCCACGACCAAACCTTTACCTGTACTAAGGCGAATACTTCGAGCGCATCTACCACCCCCTATCGAAGGACACGCAGTTCCTATGATTCCAAATACCACTCACAACTCCAACCCAAATTGCACCCAAACGTTATTAACCGAATCTGAAGCTTGACTTAACCTGAACTGTAAAAAGTTTGCCAAAGGATCCTTATGAATAACGAAGGACACGCCTAGCCACTTAAAACAAAGACACCATCCCACACAGACAACATAAGGGATCTCAATCACCACCCGCGTCTTTCCAGATTTACCCTAGTAGCAACCTTATTCTCTAATACCATCCTGTGAACAAAGCGGAAGTTCCCTAGCTAATAGGTATTATTGTCTTCTGCAACATTTTATTTCTCACGTTCAACAAGAGAATAGTTCAATTAAAATTTTATATTGAAAGCTTAGTCTGTTACCTTCGAATTCGTTTAAAAGGTGTAACGCTTTACTTTTTATGTCTTTTTTGTTGAGTCTATATTTTGATATATGTTTGGTTAGTTTTCTCTAACTTTGTTCTGAATCTTCTTTTTAGTCATCTGATTCTTTATTTTGTCAATAAAGTTTTAAAAGTGGTTGTATAAGCAAGGTTCCAGCTAGACAATATTATTCCAAGATTATATCTCCATTAAATAAGATACTCTATAAAACTCACATTGAAATGCTTTTATATCCAATTAAAATCATTCAATCTCTATGTTCAAATTGCAACTTAATTGGTTGAGTTGGCATGTTAATTTCATTTGCCCTTAAAATTAGTTGTTAAAATTTTGGTAGATAATTAAATACCAATTTAAAAATTATTTATGAATAATATAAATTAATTTAAAATTCAATATTTTTTTTAGTTTCTAAAATGGTTTCTAATTTAGTCATTATAACAACTAACTAATTTTTGTCTTTAAAATTAGTTTTTATGTAATGATTTTCTTGTAATGATATATGATGAAATGTTTTTATATAAAATTAGTTTTTATGTAATGATTTTCTTGTTGTAGTGTGTATAATTCTTCTTATATGAGATAGTTGGAGTATCTTGAATGTAAATCCTTATTATTATGCATATTATTGAAGTGATATTCTATTTTTAACTAGAGAAAAGTAGAAAGTAATTAAAAAAACTGAGTCTAAATTAAGTGTATAAAAATATAGGTAGTGGAAAGTTATTTTAAAAAATGTATAGAAATGTATAACCATCAAAGTTTTTACTACCAAATTTAGAATTTAAATAATTGATAGTTAAAATCTTAGTAGTTAATTAAATATTGTTGGAGATCACTTTGTAATATGGTATCAGAGTCATATCGAGTCTATCTGGTGAGTGTTTGTTGGGGTTACTCGCTCTCAGGCCGGACCACCCATTTAATACAACAATTAATTTTTTTTTTAAGATTAGTTTTTATATAATAATTTTCTTATAGTATTAGGATTGATTTTACATATAATTATATCCACGTGCTGTGTTCAATCAAATGTTAAGTATTGTTTATTATGAGAGAGACACACACGTTTAAATTCTACAGAGCAGGTGTAAATAAAATAATTTGAATGCAAATGTAACAGAACTCAGTTTTTAAAAAATTGTATTAAAGAGTGAAAGTACATATATCAAATTGAAAAAGGTGGAAGTAAAGGGAAAAGCTTGTTGAATAGTAACGTGCATGATTTGCATTTCACATGACACAAATGGCAATTTTAATTTGACTTCTATATAAATAAACTAAAGGGTTCTTTATGTTGAAAAATTAAATTAAAATATACAATTGGACGTAAATATTATTTATAAAGTTAAGTTAAAGTTTTTTAAATGATATTAATTTATATAAGGAGTGTGATTTTTGGTGAGACAGAAACCACAAAAGCATTATGTGGTGACATCACAAGGAGGTCTCGTGATTAGATAAGTCACATGGGTCTCAGACTTTTGGGTCCCACGCCTTACACACCTAAGCTTAACCTATTCTTTTTAAGATAATGATATATTTATAATTCAAATATTTTATACAATCATATTATAATTCTTCAATTTTAATATTTTTTATATTATTTAATTATAAAGCTATCTTTTATTATATATATATATATCTAAATTTATTATATTAAAAATTATATATAACTCAAGGTTATTAAAGCATCATTTACTTTTCTTCATTAATCTACGTCCAAGTACGGTCACGTGTCCGTAACCTTTTTTTATGTCACAGAGATCAAAACTGTTTTTTAATCGGATAGATGCAATTTGACACCAAAATTATCAGATTTTAAAAAATATAAATTCTAAAAATTTAATGTCTTACTTAAATAAAATATTTGAAATAAATAAAATTATTTAAAATTTTAATTGATAAGAAAGGATAAATAAATTAAAAAAAATTGGACAAGAATAAAAGGATGTTTGTATGTTAAACACTATTAAAGAAGACAATAAGATTGTCTTTGTTGAAGCACAAGTCAACAAACTCAATAACAAAAGTTATTGTCTTTCCATGAGAAATGTTTTTTTTTACCAACTCTGCTAAATTTATTTGTTTCACTTTATTGAAACTTCAACAATTTATGTTTCGCACTTTATTATTAGTATGCTTAGTTTATTTATTCACAAGATTATTGATGTTTATTTTCTAATATTCACACTTTGTATTTATATATTTATATGCATTCTATTTTTAGTTCTTTGTAATTCATACATGGAAATTAAATTAGAAACATATTCTCACCTCCTATAAATTAATTAAAGTTCAATATAATTAATTGTCTTTATTTATAATTAATATTTTGTAGCCAATACTTAAAATGTCTAATTTTACAATTAATTTATTTCTAAACTCAATAAATAAGTAACAGCATCCATGAGTTGCACAGGTTAAAATAATAGTTATTGTTACAAATAAGAGAGTGAGAGTTTATTTACCTTTTTTATTGGCTGGATTTTAGTAGGGACCTTTCATTCTGTTAGTAACATTATTTCAGTGCAAAAGTCATTTCATCAGTTTAATTTAATTTTTACGGGTTTGCTTCAGGATATTCTTAAAATTTCATATAATTTTTGTTTCAGTACAAAAATATTGTAAAATTTATTTTATAAGTAGTTAAATTTTTTATAATTCACAAGACATGTTTTTACATATGTGAAACCTTCTTTTTTATTCGTTAGGACCAAAATGTTATAAATGTCAAACTTAAGTACCAATTTTTTCTCTACTAAACTCTACATACACAGAAAATTCTATTAAAATGATATTGTTTTTTTAAGTTTGGTATTCTAAATTTTACAAGTTTGATCTCGTTAGGTTTTGTCATCAACAAGGTTAATTTTACCAAATCAACCAAAAAAAAAAGTTGTTTGATTCTGAGAAACACTTAGAAGAGTCAAGATAAAACTATTTATAAACTAAAATACAAATACAATAAATAAATAAATATATATTAAAATGAAATATTAAGTGTTTCCGCTAAATAGAGCGTTATAATCATAAGGTTGCGTTTGAATCTGTCTGAGTCAGCTTGAGTACCCATTATAATGACGCCACGTGTCAGTGTTGAATAAGTGTGTCATGTAAGGTAGCCATAAAGTTTGGAGCGTGTAAAGACGCGACTTGGTTGGAGCGTGAAAGTAAAGTTGTTAAGATTCGAGAAGTGTCCGAATTTGTCCAGAATCTTGTTTGAGGAACACAAAGCTACTATGTGGTGTGGTCCCAGCCAATGTTCTACTCTCTTCCTTTCTCTCTCTAAACCCAAACCACCTACTTCACTTCCTTCAACATCCCACCTTCCTTATTTAACTAATTTTTGAATAATTATTATTTTTTAACATAAATAGATTATTTTAATAAAAAAGCATAGTTTCCATTTTGATTGTTCATAATAATAAATATCTGACTGCTATTATATTATTTTTTTAATTTTGAGACTTTTGAATTTTATGTTTATAGAATTATAACTAGTGGTGTTTAGTATTTTATATAAAATGTTATTTATTTTCACTTTTTTATAAATGTTTTCATAATTAGTGTTTTATTTAATTTCTTTTTTATATTTTTATTCTTTGAAAAATAATACCGATAATTATAATCAAATAAATAAATTTAAAATTAAAAAATTAAAAAAAAAGAAAAAAAGTGGAGGCCAGCCTTTCAATCCACCCTCAATTTCTTAATATATATATATATATATATATATATATATTAAAATATTAAAGTTTAATTCAATTTTATTATTTTTTTAATATTTTTATTGTAAAAAAATAATATCAATATTTATAATTATTAAAATATCTAAAATAAAAAATAACATATGACGATTTGTTAAAATATTAAACCTTCTTTTATAAAAATATTAAAATTTAATTCAATTTAATTATTTTTATTTACATTATTATTGTCTAAAAAAAATTATCCAAAAAAGTAATATCATTAACTACAATCAAATAAATAAATTTAAAATAAAATATTTAAAAAATTAAATTAAAAAAGTGGCGGCCAATTGGACAATTCTGACAATTTATTAGGTATAACACTTTCTTTTATTAGGATATTAGAGTTGGATTGAATTTTAATATTTTTATTACATTTTTGTTATTTAAAAATTAAAATTAATTACTACAACCAATTAAGTAAATAAATACAAAATAGAAAAGTTATAAAAATAATGGACTAATCCATGAATCCAGCGAAGTGAGTTACTAATTTGAGCGTGTATCACCGCGTATCAAGAGAAAACGGACACCTTGTAGCCAGATACAGAACTTTACAACTATTTCTGGATAATATAATTAGAATTGAAGTGATTGAAATTAGATATTAAAATGTGTATTAGTAGAATTATAATAAAAGAAACCAAAAGGAAGTGAAAGGAAAAATGAGATTGTAAATGAAGTAGAGAAGTGTGTCACACGTGTAGAGAGAAGATCATGTTTTCTCTATATATAGGAAGCACTTCCGTTATATTCATGGCCACCCTCTAATCTTTCACAAATCTTTCTACCTTTCCACATTAGCGCCCACCCCTTTGCTTCATTCTTCTTCATTTTTCATTCTTAATCTCTGAACAAACAAAAATGTTCATTGAGAATTTTAAGGTTGAGTCTCCTAATGTTAAGTACTCCGAGACTGAGATTCAGTCCGTCTATAACTATGAAACCACCGAACTTGTTCACGAGAACAGAAATGGCGCCTATCAGTGGATTATCAAACCCAAATCTGTCAAATATGAATTTAAAACCAACACCCATGTTCCTAAATTGGGGTTAGCTTCAAAATCTACCTCCTTTTTCTTAATGCTAGATCCAAACCCTCTCTCAATTTTTATTTATTTGTTTATTTCCAAGCTTCTGATTCATTTGCCTGTTGATCAATTACCAGGGTAATGCTTGTGGGGTGGGGTGGAAACAACGGTTCAACCCTCACTGGTGGTGTTATTGCTAACCGAGAGTTAGTTTCTTTTCTTAACCTTTGGCTTTTGGTTTGGATTTAAGAGAAGCCTTTTGCATGCTAACATTAATGGGTCATTATATGATTCTCAGGGGCATTTCATGGGCAACAAAGGACAAGATTCAACAAGCCAATTACTTTGGCTCCCTCACCCAAGCTTCTGCTATCCGAGTTGGCTCCTACCAGGGAGAGGAAATCTATGCCCCATTCAAGAGCCTTCTTCCAATGGTATTCTATCATAGTTTTAAAATTCAGCTTTTTAATTGATTCACCAGATTTAGTCTTACGAGTATTGGTTGATGTTTTTCATATTGTTTTGGAATTATGTGTGACAATAAACTTTGATTATGATTATGCATGCTCTTGAAATCTCTTGGCAGGTTAACCCTGACGACATTGTGTTTGGGGGATGGGATATCAGTAACATGAACCTGGCTGATGCCATGGGTAGGGCCAAGGTGTTTGACATCGATTTGCAGAAGCAGTTGAGGCCTTATATGGAATCCATGGTTCCACTCCCTGGAATCTATGACCCAGATTTCATTGCTGCCAACCAAGAAGAGCGTGCTAACAATGTGATCAAGGGCACAAAGAAAGAGCAAGTTCAACAAGTCATCAAAGACATTAAGTATGTTCCATTTCAATCTACATGCATGCTTTGGGGATTAATTTACCTGTACCTTATTTAAATTTTAACATGAACTCAGGGAGTTTAAGGCAGCCACCAAAGTGGACAAGGTGGTTGTCCTGTGGACTGCCAACACAGAGAGGTACAGTAATTTGGTTGTCGGTCTTAATGACACCACGGAGAACCTCTTGGCTGCCCTGGACAGAAATGAGGCTGAGATTTCTCCTTCCACCTTGTTTGCCATTGCTTGTGTTACGGAAAATGTTCCATTCATCAACGGAAGCCCTCAGAACACTTTTGTCCCAGGTTGAATGCTTACCTTTTTAGTTTCCCACAACTTAATTGTATTAATTGATGCAATATTAACTTTGCTTGCCATCAGGGTTGATTGATTTTGCCATCCAGAAAAACTGTTTGATTGGAGGAGATGACTTCAAGAGTGGTCAGACCAAAATGAAATCCGTGCTGGTAGATTTCCTTGTGGGGGCTGGTATCAAGGTATATCGTATTTATACTATGTTATATCATGGGTGTTTTCTTTACTAGTACAATCTATCCTTTCTATATTTGGTTTAGAATTTATGTATTGTGCTAATTTTATGTGTCAAAAAAGTAGGAATAAATTGATTTCTTCAAGTGTTCTCTGTTTACCATTGACAGCCAACATCAATAGTTAGTTACAACCATCTGGGAAACAATGATGGTATGAATCTCTCTGCTCCACAAACCTTCCGTTCCAAGGAAATCTCCAAGAGTAACGTTGTTGATGATATGGTCAACAGCAATGCCATCCTCTATGAGCCTGGTGAACATCCCGACCATGTTGTCGTTATTAAGGTAAATGTTGTTTCACCTATTTTTCTTTATTTCTTTCTCTTGTCAGGTCTTTGATTCTGTCTGCTTTGTTGTTGCTATTGCAGTATGTGCCTTACGTTGCGGACAGCAAGAGAGCCATGGATGAGTACACTTCAGAGATATTCATGGGTGGAAAGAACACCATTGTGCTGCACAATACATGCGAGGATTCTCTCTTGGCTGCTCCTATTATATTGGACTTGGTCCTTCTTGCTGAGCTTAGCACTCGTATCCAGTTCAAAGCTGAAAAGGAGGTCTGCATGCATTGCTAAATTTAATTGCTTGATTGTGTTGGTCATTGTATTATTTGTAGCTTTTCTGACTTCGGAGTTCACTGTGTTGTGGTGGTTTCTGCAGGGAAAATTCCACTCATTCCACCCAGTTGCTACCATTCTCAGCTACCTGACCAAGGCTCCTCTAGTGAGTTTAATCTAATCTTATTGAATGTTGAGTCCACATGCTTATTTTTTAAATAGAAATTAAGTTTAGGGAAACATATGTAGTAAGCTCATTATGGAGATACAATCCCTCCAATTTCGAAGTTTGTTAAAGTGAATTTCCCTTTTATCCCCTGTTCATTTTCCTCAAAAAGTTTGCAAATTAACTCAAGAGATAACTATCACAGGTTCCACCGGGCACACCAGTGGTGAATGCATTGTCAAAGCAGCGTGCAATGCTGGAAAACATTATGAGAGCTTGTGTTGGATTGGCCCCAGAGAATAACATGATTCTTGAGTACAAGTGAAGCGTGGGATAGAAGCATCACTTATTGGGGTAGCCAGCTTGAATGTTTTCTGTTAATATGTTTGCTTATGTTTTCGCAAGTGTAGTTTATTGCATCTGCTTTCGAATGCTTTAGAGCGGGGCATGTTCTCTTCTTTCCTAGGTACATGAATGAATGTATAAATTTCTGTCCGTTATCCCAAATTTGTGTTTATTCTCCTACTACTACCCTTCTCCATTTTTATTATTTTTCAGAGGCAATCCCCAATATAATAATCTTAAAGCATTTTCTTATAAGAAAAAAAAAATCAGAGTTTACAAATTACGGTGTATTGTGTGTTGTCAAAATGGTTCTAAAATATGAATCCACATGCAACCACACTTTCACCATACTCATCTACTTCAAAGCATATTTTCACTTATCGACAATAAAAAATAAATAAATAATAAATAAATGGAAATCACTTCAGGGATGGTTCAACCCTTATACATAAAGAGCAAAACATTTTACCATATTCCTATCACGAAACGCCTACCTGACTATCTAAGAAACAACCAAACTAACTACAAAAAAACATTAAATTACTATCCTCATACAATCTACTGGGTTCAAAACCGAATTAAAATACTCGAAAAAAAACATAATGAGACTTTGCGTAAATCCACGACCAAACCTTTACTACCAAACCCCTCTTTCTGAAATCAAAGTATGCGCCATGCCACCTCCACCGTCACTATTTCCCATTCATAAGGGGCTGGAATATTTCTGTCACAAATTTTGGTGCTTGGATTTTCCTATATGCCTGAGTATACAACAAGTGTGTGGTGCTAATTGACTATTTGGACCTTGTACATTTCATGGCAATATTACCCTTTTAGCAAATTGTTGGAGGACAATCCTTGAATTCTTACCAATCTGAGGAATCATGTGTTTTTTTATCCCTTGCCCTTTGTTTAAAGTTTATGTCAGTGGATCCATTGGAACTGAACTATGGTTTTCAGAGATATTGAGAAGAAACAAGGTCAAAGTGAACTGTGTAGTGAAAGTGAGCCACGAGGTACAAACAACAAAAATAATTATTTAGGCTCTTTTCCTTGTGTCAACATCCATCACTGGTTGGTAGCTGTCACTGGCATCGAAGTCAAGAACACAGAGGGTTGGGTGATAAATAAATACTTTTGCTTCCACCACCCCAAAACTTCCTTCTCATTTTATTAGAAAACTGTTCCTTCTTCTTTCACAGTTTTCTTCCGGAAAGAACATTTGAGAGAAGAGGAGAAACATACCCAGCAAGGCGTCAAAGTTTCTTAGAAGTACCTTCAATCAACATTTCAACCAGAAAAAAGTCCCAGTTGTGGTAGTCATAAATAATTATCAATATGTTGTGGACAATTTTCTTAATTTTGTTCTTTCAACAGGATGATCGATAAAAAAGAAAAATTGTTCAAAAATAAAATAAATAAAAAACAGAAAAGAGAGAAACAAAATGAACGGAAATAAGTAAGAAATAAAGTGTATATAAGAGTTTCGTGTGAGAGAAATAAAATCATAAGTGGGAAATAAAAATAATATTGTTTTAATTAAGAATAAATTATTTTTTGCAAAAAACAGTTGTTTTGTAAAATATTTGATTGTTGAAATAAGAAAAACAATAAACACAGACCCAAAAACTAAAAAAAAATGGTTAATTTGATTAAATGCAATAAGCAGAGATTAATGTGAAGAAGAAAAGGGATAAACTTGATCCACTTAAGTGAAATTCTGTTATTAGTTTTGAAATGAATTCTTCAGAATGTGTTTTTCATATTTGAAAAGGTCCATTATAAAATGAATGAGAGGTGGTCCGCACGAGAGAAAGGAAAATGGGTTTTGCTTTCTGCAACCCCACATTACTAACTGCATCTCATACGTTGAAAAGACTAAAACATCCTCCTTTGCTGTACCACGCCTCCATTGCCGCCGACATCACACTACACCTCCGTTCTCCATGGCAGTTCTGGGAATTTCAGAAAACTTGTTTGGAAGATTTCACGGATAATCTCACCTTTTAAGAAGGGTTAAAATGGGAGTGCAGAAAAAACTAGGTAAATTTAAGTTGACTGCTTTCTCCATACTTTATTGTGAGACCCCATAAATTTTTATATTACAAAAATATTATTTTTTAATATTTTGGATTATGTAATTCGGAAGTGTTTTGTTATTAGTTTTTGGATTATGTAATCCGAAAACCTTTTGTGATTAATTTTTGGATTATAGTCCATAAGTCTTTTCTATACATGAAATTAGTTTCTGGATTATGTAATTTATAAGTCTTTTTTTTTTCAGATGCTTAATTAGTTTCTGGATTACATAATTTATAAGTCTTTTTTGGATTGAGATTAACTTCCGGATTATATAATTTGGAAGTCTTTTTTCAAATGTGTGATTAGCTTATGGATTACATGATCCATAGGCTTTTCTAAGATCCAAAAACGACTTTCAGATTTCATAAATCTAAAGAACACTTCCAGATCTAAAAACATCTTCGAAATTATGTATGAAAGATTATATGGGGATGACACAAAAGGATAAAAAAGTATTTTCACATTTGATATGAGATGGCACAAGAAAGTATGGAGGTGCAGGAAGAATCAGTCATTTAAGTTGTTCAACAAATCAGTGGCCTGTACAAAAATTGGGTAATGGACCACAGCCCGTTTACACACGTCGGCTCCTTCAGTGGTTCAATTTAATAGCACTACTGCAGAGAAACAAACACATCCAAATGATTGTCTCACGTGTAGAACTCTTAAGATTGCAGCTAAAAAGTTTATTTGTATACAAAAACATGTTTCTAAGGGCTGTTAAAGAAGATAAAAGGAAGATACATTGGGTTAAATGAAGCACTCATGAAGAAGTTATATGAAAATGGGAAATGAGGGAGTTGCATTCTGTAAACTCTGCATACAGGCACAAAATTGGAACACAGCTGCAAGACCCTACCTTCAAGGCTGCATGAAACAATTAACAAGATATCATTGAAGCTAAAATCTCTCATGTGGAAGCTGCTATAACTGGCTGCCAACCACAGACAATTTGAGATGAAGAGAAATGGCCCAAGCAGAGGAATTGGTTTGTCCTTTTTGCTAGCAGGCGTAGGAATCTCAAAGATATCTTGTTTTGTCTTCTTCTGCAACTTATGTTATAAATGCCTTCATTTTTACTTTTCCTTCTAATTAGAACATGCATTTTTCTCTACAATGGTAATTGTGTAGTTGGCGTTCCGATGTACAAAGATTATTGTTAAGAAGGGACAAATGAAACAGGTCATAGTTTTTTCTTTCCAGTTGAATGAAATCTGAGATGGATTCTGATGAAAAAATGTTGGAGGTTGTAATAGGAAGAAAGAGACAGGGGGGTGGAAAGAGAATCTGGGTGAATATTATTAGGAGATTGTGTCTGTGATTGAAGTATGAGATGATTGGAGTGCAGTTTAAAATGAGATGATGGGGTTTTTGAACTAGGTATCTCCTTCTCCTGTGTGGGCCTCCTAAAAAGTGAACCCTAATTTATTACCACATCTAGTGCGCTTCACACTCACACCTTTTCCTTTGCTACCTCGTTTTATTTTTTCACTTTTCAGCCACGATACAAACCATCACTCATCATCATTCATTAACACACTTCAATGCATTATTCCATCATCTCAAATAAACCCAAATGGGGGGACCTCAGCCTCAACTATGGCCAATTAATGTGAGACTACTTCCTCCCATTCTGACAAAAAGACCTGTGACTTTACATGTGTTGGAAAGGACCCCCCCCATGTCCCTACACCCTTGCCTTTCACCACAAAACCCCATTTCAGTTTTAATCATAATTCCACACATCTTGTCCTTTTCTCTATTTTCAAACTTTCATATCAATTCCATGGCCTCCCATATTGCCATCACCATCATCAGCTAAATTAATTTAACTAAACGTACCAAACTACATTAATCTCCCCAGTTACCAACTCTCGTCTATAATTGTTTAGTATTATTACATGGCTAAGTGCCAATAATTGTTTAGTATTATTACATGACTAAGTGGAAGAAAGTATAAGAAGTTACACCGATTTATAAGATGATATTTGCATCTACTTATGCAGATTTGAGATTTCCAATATATTTGTCTCACGTTGAGATTTCTAACTCGGTGTAACTTTGTGTATAAGACTATATATTTATGAGTAGTTTGATAGTGAGTGACACCATAGGTCTAACAAACTTTCGTTTAGATAGATTTTAAATATTTTTTATATCATAAGAAGTAAATTTTAAGTTTATCTCAAAAATTTAGGTAGACTTTATATATATATATATGTAATATCATGAAGTGAAATGATATTTTATCGATGTGAAATCTTGAGTTTAAACACAAGGAATGTTGTCCACAAAAGAAAAAGGTAAGAATAGGAGAACCACGGGGATTCCATAACGTATAATGTCCATATTGCGGGGCACTAAATAAAACATGTAAGAGAAGAAGAGAAAATAGAAAAGAAAACACACGTTTTCATGATTTCGTGACATGATTAATTAAGAGGAGGAGGAGAGTGGTGGCACTTGGCATCACCACCTAACCAAGTTCACGCATGGATCTACCTTGTTATGCTTTGAGTTGATGTACCATCAATCTCCTTCACTCCTTCATCAAACTATTGAACTTTTTAATTATTTTGGAGAGAAAAAAAGAAGAAGAGAGAACATGCATGCTTCCGTGCCCCTCAGATCTACCATTCAAGCAGAGGAGATAAAGTAGTGGAATAAAGAAACAAATTAAATAAAAAAAAAAACTTGAGATTCTTGTGTTTTGTTTGGTAGCTTATGTCCATGGCTATTACGAATTAAAAGTGGGTCCAACATTTATGTCAGTATTGTTTCATTTATTTTTGTCAACTGCCTCTCCATTAGGCTCACCACTTTGAAAAAGTAGAGCAATAAGTTTATACATGCTGTTACCGTACTACGTCATAAACACTCAAATAATATTCTTCCCACTCATTCAATATTTACGATTACTATATTCAAACGGGATATTAATTGCTTTCACTCGTAATTAATATGGGGTTGCTTTAAAAAACAATGTTTCAATTAGTTTATGGGTTGAATGAGTAAACTCGCGTTTAAAGGGATAAAGTTTTTTAAGACCTATTCATAACTTCAATACCTACGCCACTTTATTCAAATGAAATTAAGTTTCTTCTACTTAAACCAACTTGCATTATTGAGACACTATTATTATGAGCATGGAATAAGAAATTTCTTCAAGAATAATATATGTACATAATATTGGTTCAACTAATTATTTCGAGAGTGAAATAAGAAAGAACTAGTTTCCCCCTAACTATATACGTGTACTTAAATCGGCAACACTATATATATTATTGTAAGAATTAATAGAGTGTTTCCATTTGCTTGTGTTGAGTTAAATGCAACAACAAGCACACCAAGGAAAAGCATGTACGTGATGATAGGGAAGATTTTAGATTGAAAGATTGAAATTGCATAGGCAATAATAGAGCAACATGTAGCACACCTTTTGTACAATTTGGTATCAGAAGTGTGTGAATAAGAACTAGTACCTTAGGTGTGAAATTAAGAAGAATATATATGTATGGAGCACCATGAGAGGTACGTTAGAAGAGGACATGATTAGGCACCAGTTAGCTCCTTCTTCAAATATATATATATATATATATATATATATATACTATATATATCACCTTAATTAATTATGTTTATTCTGTAATCACGTTCAATTACACGCAGCCGTTTCAGTGTTGTTGGAAGCCTTGCGAGGTGGCGATGCACGGTGGTGCTCCTTGTTAGACCCTGCCTTCCACTTTTCTTTTCTCTGGTCTTGCTTCATCTGCTTCTCCCTGCACTCCAAACTGCAAAATGCCGTATCCCCCCTGAAATTAAACAAACCATTTTCTCAAATTCACTCACAAAACTAATTAATCAACAACATCCTGTAAACAAAACATTCATTAATTCACACCAATTTGATTTGAAAGTAAAGTGAACAAAAATTAATCACCAGAACCTCTGAATGAGCACGCAATTTAATAATCTGAGTATTTGAAGTCCTTCTGCCATTAAAATTGAAACTTTAGTTAAGAAGAAAAAAGCTAATATACATACCTATACATATAGATGTCTCGTCGATCAGGTGCCAAGAGACACTTGCAGAGGCCACAAGTCCGAAGAAAGTGAGAAGTGTTTGATGTAAGGTTGTGACTGTGACGAGGATTATTTAAGGTTGTTCGGGAAAGTGGTATGACCGTGGCCATGCCCTTCAAAAGTTGCTCATATTTTTCATACGATGAGCCTTTGGCCTCAGAAACATTTTCCACCAATTCATTATTATGTCTTCCCATGGCAACAAGAAGTGGATCGAGTTTGATGTTAGGTTGATGATCATGGTGAGGAAGAAGTGGATCAGACACGAGTTCCTCGTCGGTTGTGGGCAATTCCACGGCCAAGCCACCACTCATGCTGGTAGTCCTTTTCATAGTTGGTGGGCGAGGGCGCTTTCCAAGCAGCATATCTTCTTCTTCCTCCTCCTCTGGTGTTGTTTTTGTGTTAGAAAACGTTTGCCATGGAGAGATACGAACACCACTGCTTCGAAGAAACAATGAGAGAGAGAGAATGGAATTGAGTTCAGACTTGACACAAAACGCACGAGTGAGTGAGTGTGTGAGTGAGAAGCAAAGACAGAAGATGAGTTTAGATGAAATGCTTTTAATCAAGTTATAAGAAAAAAAAGTGGAAGATCTCATCTCAACCGTTGATTGTGGGGATGAACTTGTTATCATGATATACATCTTTTATATATCATTCCTTTTTTCATCTCTCTTCTCTTATTATAATTTTTTTTTTTCTCTCTATAAATTTCTCATCTCTTTAGAATACGAGATTATTTAGGATTTATAATATACGCTAAGGGTTTTTTTTCTATATTTTACTTAAATAGTACGAAACACAACTAATTAAGAAAGTCTAGGCCGGTTAATATCTTCTTGAATATAATACACGCCTAAATCAATTATCATACTAAAACAATGATTAATCAAATATTAAGAGTGTGATAATATATGCAGCAAAATCAAGACATTGGTTACTAATGTTATTATATTATTATAAGAAATATTGATGTTAAACTCCTAAAAAAAACTCATAAAAAAATAGAAAAAAAAGACATTAAATTAAATGATAATTAGTGTGAATTTAGTATTTTTTTTTTGAGATTAACGTCAAAATTTTTGTAGTGTATATTTAAAATCTCAATGTTGGGTGGGATGTCGTCCACACGTTGCTTCTTTTCTATCAATCACTGCACAGTAAACCAAGTAATACAAGGATTCAAAGTCAAAAGAGAAGTGAAAAGAATGAGTTGACACAGTATTATAGAAGTTATCTCAACCTTCTAAAAAAGTGTAGTATGTAATTTCTTCTTTCCCATTTTACCAACCAAATTAATAATAATAATAATAATAATAATAATAATAATAATAATAATAATAATAAAATATAATGAGCTTTGTTAGCCACATGATGAGGTAGATTAGGAATATACTAGTTTGGAATGTTACTGGTAATGGTGTTAATAAAGTAGTATTCTAATATTGCCAACATCAGAGGAAAAAGAAAGGGTGAGAACTGTCAATGAAGATAGTAAAGATTGTTAACAAAACTGAGAACAAGTTGGTTTCATCATGAACCCAATTTAATCTGACTGCAAAGTATGATATAAAAAACTTAACTAAATTTATTTTTTAAATTATTTTCTAAATATATTTCTATATAACTAAATTTATTCACGTCAGCCAAATTTAATATAGAATTTTCAGTCAGTTTTTAAATTTAAATAATCTCGTTTTCTTTTTCCATTCCATCTTTTTTTTCTCTCTTTCTCCTCAGCCCAAACCATAAATTCTAAACCATGATAAAGTTAATTTTGTAGTGTTGTTTATGATTTGTTGTTGTAATTTTAGGGTTAGATCATGTTTAAGATTTGGCATTGACACTAATGAATGTGGTTGGACCTCACTTATTTTGCTTGTTTCTATACCTAAAAGTTAGTTACATTTTGATGAACATGAAAAGGAGAGTTAAATTAGTTTGATTGGACATAGGAGGATTCATGTTCTATGAAATCCAGATATTTTTGCATTCCAATCAAACTCATTAGTTATGCTGCTATTTCTCCACCCAAACAATATAAATATCATTACTTGTCTTTGGAAACTCACATTCCAATTCTTGCTATAATCAACTTAATTTGCTGCTTCACACTTTTTTTCTTCTATATTTTATTAACAAATATATGTGAAAATGCTTCACACTTTCTCTTTTCTATTTAATTTGATTTTAGTAATTTTTATTTCAATTTTTTTAAGGTGTGAGAAGTTTTGGGAATACTCTCGATCACATTCTTTTAAAAACATTTTCTTTCATTGGTTAAATTTAATGAAAATAATAAAATTTGGTGAATCTTATAATTTATTTAATAAAAATATTTTCTAATTTTATAATATTCAATCAATTATAGTAAAAAATAAAAAAGAATAGTAGAAGCTATATTATTAAAAACACTTTTTTTAAGAATATTGGGCTTCCCCTAAATTTCAAAGACCAGAGAAAGAAGCATCGGGCTCCTAAGCCCATAAGAACTTGGGACGCTATTCTGTGGGAAGTTGGGTTTTGAGGCCCAATTAAACACCGAAGGCAAAATAATTAGAAACAGGATAGTGAAAGAACCATTATACCTCGTTCAGAAAATAAAATAAATCACATACGACAGAATTTTTTTTTTATTAAAGACACTGCGAATGCCATTGTTTAAAAAAGGTTACTTTAGTGAATGAAACAACATATATTAATACAATAATTTTCACCGAAATATTTTTTTTTAAATAAATTCATTCTGAATATAATATTAAATAAGTTACATTAATTATAATTAAAATAATATCTTGAAAAATAGCTTGTATTATTTATCACTAATATCAGAAATTTAGTTATATATAAATTCCTAAATTTTAATATTTTTTTTTATCAATATACACCTAAATTTTGAATTTTATTCTAACTCATCTTCAAATCTTTTAATTTTTTAATAAATATTTTTCTTAACATATTTGAGTTAAATCCTTTATATCAAATTTCAATAATTTATTAATACTATTTTATTTTTTTTCTATAAAATAGTATTGAAAAAATTTAATCAATGATAAATATTAATTAGAATAAAATTAAATTTCTTAATGTCTATTTGTAGAAAAAGTGAAATTAAAGGATTAATTTGAATAAAATTAAACTTAAAAATGTGTACTAGTAAATGAGATAAAATTTGAGAATTAATTTAGACAAAATTAAAGTTTACAAGGGTTAAATATATTCTTTCTTTAATTTTAAAGTATAAGATTTTGATTTAAGTTATTGAAACTACAAATATGAAAATAACTCATTTGACAAATTATAGTGAAAAAAAATTAAATTGACGTGAAAATTATTTATATTCTCATTTTATCAAAATTAAACTCAAATGATAGATATAACAAGTTAGGTTATCGAGTTTCTAATTAATTATTTTAATTATACTAAATTTAGAAGCTACTTAATTGAATTTGAAGAAAAAAATAAATTAATTGTTTATTGAACGTAAGTGGCTCCTTAATTGCTTAAGTAGGCAGATTCACGCACCACAAATTGAAATATAGATTAATATTTTTTTATGGACCTTTTTTCAGCATCTAGAACGGACGTGCCTTCTTTTTCTCTCTCTTTTTTAATGCGATAAATATTTAGATTCATATTAAAACTTAGTTTATTTTACTATTTACAGATTCATTTTTTTTGCTTGCAACTAGAAAGTTTTTTATTTCTAAATTAAATGACATTTATTATTCACAAATGTTGATTGCCTTTTAATTTCGATTATTTTAATTTTAATATTAATTTAACCAGAAACGGCTTGTCAATAAGTGAGAAGGAAAATAAGTTTTAATTTAATAGATAAGTGATATTTTTCTTAATGCGAGATTCTCTTTTTACTTGTTGTTGGGTCACACTGAATTATTACACATATCTTAAACATTACTTATAATTTCAATTGATTTCCTTAAGTTATTCAAACTCTAGATTCTCAAAGTAATAATAAAATATCTATTTTTTATTTAAAAGCTTTAAACAAAACGCATTTTCTAGAAGTGCTTTTGAAAATTTTGTAGTATCCTTCAATTTTTCACGTATGATATTTAACTGTTTTGATAATTACTTTTAAAAAATCGTATGCTGTCGTATTAAGAATAGGAACTATCACTCGATTTTGTCGACTATTAATTACTTAAGTAATCATTTATAATAATTTATTTTCTCAATATTACACTCTTTTTTTTTCATATATAAGCCTCAGTTTCACAACTTTGGTTAAATTTATAATAAAATAATTAACATTTAATGTAAGGAAACTTTTTTCAGTAAAATAAATATATACTGTAAACAAAAAGAACACGGTTCATAATATAATAACATATGCCATAAAGAAGTTAGAAAGAGTGAAGAAGTGAAGCACTTCTCTGAGAGCACTAGGTTCCTGAAATGTGCAGGAACTCTAGTAACTCAGAGATGGTAGCTTCAAAGAAAAGCACGTTAGAGAAAAGCACGTTAGAGAAAATCACGTTAGAAGAGGTTTTGGACATTGAGAAGAACATGAGTCAGTGGGTGGTGAATCCTCCAGATCCACCCTCCATGTTGCGTCAGGTCGTGGACAACATCAAGGACATCCTCGTACCGCATCCACATCCAAACACATTCTCTTCTCTCAGGAACCAACCCTTTTCCAAACGCGCTTTTGCCTTCTTCAAGAACTTGTTTCCCATTCTTGCTTCATTCCAAAACTACAATGCCCAAAAGTTCAAGTGCGATTTCATGGCTGGCCTAATCCTCGCAATCTTCGCCATTCCTCAGGTTCACAATACATCAACAATACAATATTACACTTCCTCATGTCAAACTCATTTCATTTCTTCTCCTGCATTATTAGTATACCTATTATGTAATACTGAGTCCATTGAAATGATGGGTTTAATCTGTTACAGTGCATGGGAAATGCAACATTGGCGCAGCTAAGTCCAGAATATGGCCTCTGTAAGTTGCATGAACAGTGATTTTATTTTGTTTGATGAGTTGTTGAAATGTATCATTAAGAATGGATGATGATTGATTTTGACAGACACAGGAATTGTGCCACCTCTTATTTATGCTCTGCTAGCGAGTTCAAGGGAAATGGTGATTGGACCTGGATCTGTAGATTCACTGCTACTTTCCTCAATGATTCAGACATTGAAACTTCCAATTCATGATTCTATTGGATACACTCATCTTGTTTTCACTGTAACTTTTTTTGCGGGCATCTTTCAACTTGCTTTCGGCCTCTTTAGGTCAGTCTCCTATGCCATATATCCTCATGCCTTCTTAATTCATTATTTCCCTATTAATCAAGAGTGAAAAGGGTTATATGTATATATATAGTTTGTGATTTGTTTGTGGAATGTGTGTGACAACTAGATAAAAAAAGTTTGATGAAATGTATTTTTTAACACTACAATAAAATCATGAAATAGAAATAATTTTTAGAGACCAAAATAATTAGTTACAATAGAAACTAAAATAGAGACCATTTTAGAAACTAAACAAAAAAAATAGTTTTTAAATTAGTTTATATTATTGTTAAATAGTTTCTAAATTGGTATCTAATTAATAACTAAGGTTTTAACTACCAATTATTTAATTTCTAAATTTAGTAGAAAAACCTTGGTTGCTAATGAGATACCAATTTAGAAACTATTTAACAATAATAGAAACTAATTTAGAAAGAAACAAATTTTCTTTTTAGTTTTTAAAATGATCTCTAATTTAGTTACTATTGCAACTAATTATTTTGGTTTTTACAAATTGGTTTCTATTTTATGATTTTGTTGTAGTATAGATAAAATAAACACTTTTAATGGTTATTAGTAAACAATAGATATATGTATTTTAATTATTTATTTGTTAGTCGGTGAGAATGAATATTATGTTTTCAAATTTTCCATGTACTGTTATTAATTTTTATTTATATTTTGTTTTAAAAAGCAATCAAAATAAAGTTATCAGTAAAAATAATATATACTTTATAAATTTATGTTTCTTTCTATACTTACAAAATTATTTTTTGAAATTTATACTTTGATCAATTTATTTTTAAGATAATTATTTTATTTATATTAACTTTTTATTTTTAATAAATTTAAAACTAAATAAATATGTAGATAACATATCTACTCGTAGCTATAAAATCTCGTAAATAATTTTATATAAACGAGGCAGATACGTACTAGGATAAACTTTTGGAAAACAAGAGAAACTATAACCTGTTGTCACCTTAATTATAAAGTTATAAAATGCTTGATTAAAAAAAACTCTAGAAAGTTATTAGTATCACAAAACTTTTTTTTTTTGAAACTATTCAAGTGCACCTAAAGTCAATATTTTCTACTAACGTTTTATTATGTTTCTTAACATGAATTATTATATTGTAGTACTATTCAATCTTTTTTAAATTGTTTTTACAATATATAATAATAAAGAACTTGCAAAGGGTAAACTAATTTTATTTTGATAACCACTATATATCAATTAGAACACTGGATTCCCTATATTCTTCTAAGGGTGCCAGTCTGTAGATTCTAAATAAAATAAAGAAAAACTCATGAGTTATTTTGTACGACGTTATGGACATGAACTTTCGCACCTAAAACTGAATTCCAATGAATTTGTAAAGTAAAATATAAAAGGACAAGAAAAATGAAATATTGGATCTTCAATATAGCTCTTCACATGTCGAGAGTGACAACTCGTGCGTAAAACAACATATTATAAGTTGTCCGATAAGAGTCCGATAATGGATGACACGATAGAATCAACAAGTATTGTTAAGATGACTCTGATACTATATTACAAAGTGAACTTTAAACCTAATTCAAATTCATAAAACCGACTCTTGAATTAAGGTTTGCAACCACTTATATACAATAAAATATTCTCGTTTCTTTCTAATTGAGAGGTCCAATTGTTTATGTTTGGAAATTCATGATGAAAAATTTCTTATGAGAAAACTATAATAGTTGACTAATTATAAATGTGCGAAATTACTCTGTGAAACCAAATAGGGCATTAAATTATTATGGTATGGCTGAACCTCTGTGACATTTTACAGGTTTGGTTTTCTGGTGGAATATATTTCCCAATCCACGATCGTAGGGTTCTTGGCAGCAGCTGCTGTGGGCATTGGACTACAACAATTGAAAGGATTATTTGGGATCGATACCAACAAAACTGCTTTATTTTCTGTGCTCAAATCTCTTTGGACATCCTTCAAAAACCAAGTAATAATAAGATATACACTTCCATTGCAAATTAAACAAACCATTCAATTTAATTACAACTCAAAGTTCATTTTCCTACTTTTGCAGTCATTGTGGCATCCCTACAACTTCGTTATTGGATTCTCATTTCTATGCTTCATCCTATTTACGAGATTCCTGGTTAGTATTGCTGCTACTTTTATTTTATTTTATGAAAACTAACTAACTCTTACACTAAAGTTAACCTATATATATTGTTGCATATCCAAATAGGGTAAAAGGAACAAGAAACTTCTCTGGTTGTCACACGTTGCTCCTCTCTTATCTATTATTGCATCCTCTATTATTGCCTACAAAATAAATGTTCATGAGCACCAAGTGAAGGACTACAGAGTTGAAGTGTTGGGACCAATTAAAGGAGGAGGTAGCTTGAATCCAAGCTCTTTCAATCAGTTAATATTTGACAGCAAAGTTGTGGTTCATTTGATGAGAATAGGCTTGAACATTGCTATTATTTCATTCACGGTAGGTATCCCATATATATTCATGTTTTTTTTTAATCAATAAAAAATAATAAATAAATATGAATCAATTAAAGTAACTTAACTCTTATATAAAATAAAAAGAAAAAAATATAAATTGTTACGCTTCAACTTAAACTAATCTTTCAATAAAAGTTGTCGGCTAACTCAAAACTAAAAAATGTCGTTTACACAGAAATCTACCTTTAACGATAGTTATAGTATACTTTTTTTTTAGCAAAGAATTAAAAAGTCAGAGTATACTAACACATCAAAATTCAAAAGAGCACAAAATTATAAGTAAACCGCAAACATAAATCTTTAACAAATAGAGAAATTTAAAGAACTTAACAAACCTCTCTTTACAACTACCACAGCAACCTGATATCCCATTGCGTCAACACAAAATGAAGGAGAATCCTTTTTCAACACAAAAACTCCTCCTCTTTAGAGTTACTTAATCCAAAATTCAAAAGAATGCTCAAGACTAATCTACTTCTTAAAAGGAGTTAAATAATCAAACAAATTTAATTCATTGTATTATATAGTGTTTTGAATTGTATTAATATAGCTTATTTGGTGCACAACAATAGGGATCTATTGCTGTTGGACGATCATTTGCATCTCTAAAAGGACACAGTATTTATCCGAACAGAGAAGTGGTATCCTTGGGCATAATGAACATTGTTGGATCCTTAACTTCTTGCTATATTGCATCAGGTATAAACCGTAGCGTATTTTGGTATGTATTGAGAGAAATTTGGTGATGACGAAGGTTAAATTAACGATGCAGGGTCTTTGTCACGTAGTGCCGTAAACTACGATGCTGGGTCAGAGACAGTGGTGTCGAACATAGTGATGGCACTCACGGTGCTCTTGTCACTTAAATTTTTGACAGGGCTTTTGTATTTCACTCCCAAAGCAATGTTAGCAGCGATAATTCTTTCGGCTGTACCAGGACTCATTGACCTAAAGAAAGCACGTGAAATTTGGAAGGTCGATAAAATGGATTTCCTTGCTTGTGCTGGAGCCTTCTTCGGAGTCTTGTTTGCATCTCCGGAAATAGGCCTTGCAGTTGGGGTACGTATATTTTTCTTTTTTCTTCAACTTCAATTCAATCTTCAAACATAATTCATAAAACATTGATAAACACAACAATTTTTAGGCTAACAATTTTCTAAGACAGTATGCAGTATTATTGGTTGATGTGAGTACATAAATTGTAGCGCAGATCACGATATCATTCGCGAAGATAATTCTAACCTCAGTTCAACCAGCTATAGCGGTTATTGGAAGACTTCCAGGAACGGATTCATTCGGCGATGTTCAACAGTATCCAATGGCACTCAACATTCCTGGAGTTTTCATCGTCTCTTTAAAATCTGCATGGCTTTGTTTTGCAAATGCAAATCTTGTGGAAGAAATGTACGTATCTGTTGTTCATATCACCACCTTTTGCTTCTTTTAAACACAACTTTACAATGAAATTCTGAGATCACATTGTTGAAAGGATTGAGAGATGGGTGAACAATGAAAAAGGAGGAGAAAGCACCTTCCATCACGTCATCATAGATGCCTCAAGTGAGTATACAGTAACTAACCTTATGATCTTGCACCAAGTTTAACATTGTTCTACTGTAATAATGAGGATAAAAAATATCTGTCATGAATAGGTCTTACGAACATTGACACCACGGGAATTGCTTCTCTGGTGGAGCTCAATAAAAATATGACTTCACGTGGAGTAAAGGTTGGTTTCTCAATTCATTTTTGTTTTCTTTGCAATTGATAAATCTATTTCACGTGATATTGCTGTGTATTAATTCCTCTTGTCACTTTTACTTCAGTTAGCTATCGCTAACCCTAGGTGGCATGTAATTCACAAGCTAAGATTAGCTAACTTCGTCAGCAAAATTGGAGGAAGGGTTTTCCTTTCTGTGGGAGAAGCAGTTGATGCTTGTGTTACTACTAAAATGGTTGCTGTATAACCAACAACAATTGGTTTTCTTTGGATTCATTTTTGTTTATCTGGAGCAAATGGTCAAACGTTTGTTAGTTATTAATTTCATCACAAATATTTCTAAATTTTAACAATGTTAACTAAGAAACTATGTAGCACAAATATGGATACGGATATTGACACGACACAGAGATATACGATATATGTATAATCTTTAAAATGCAGGACACGGGAACAGAAATTATATAAATTGATAATACATATTTATGTGCACAAGTATGTTTCAGATTTTTTTTGAGAGCAGAAAAATGTTTTTCATGACTGGTTCAAAAGAATTTGTTCCTTATTTTTATAATCATAATAAAAATTTATACAATAAATTTGAGTTTTTAAAAAATTATTGTATTTATTTTTTTAGAATTGTGTTAGAACCGTACTATAATTGTTAAAAATTCAACAAATATTTTTTGAATTGAACACTCCACTAGTAAGTGCCCTACGAGTGTCGACATTGATAAGTGTGGACAGACCATCATTTAAGAGAAGTGTCTAAGCTTTATAGCTAACAAATATTTACTATTAATTTGTAATTTTCACTGATCTTTCGTATACAAAATATAAATGAACCGTGATACTATATTTATAACTATTTTTTTAAACCTCAATGTATTAAGAAAGTTTTTATTTGAACTCAATTAATCTCTTCTCATATGGAGTTAGCAGTCTTAGAGTTAGAAACAACCTTTATAAGTAACAAAAGTGATCAACAACTTGCTCTTAAAAACTTTTTGATTTTTAAACTATTATTTAAATCATAATAAGACTTTTTTTTTTGTAACATCTAAAACCAATATTATAGAAAACATAGTATTATATTAACAAAATCCTTCAAATACATTATATTTAAAATAAAAAATATAGAAGTATAAATATTTAGATAACTTCTCGACGTATGTTTTAATGCTATAACGCTCGTGTTACAATCATCATAGATTTAAAAATAACATATAATATAACTAAAATTAATCAATGTACAAAAATAAATAATTATTCAAACTCATTTGAGGATGTAACTCATTTCATTAACAACATTTACATAGATATGGATAACATAAGATTGCATTGAGTATTAACATCATATTAATATGTTTATTTACTAAATATGTTTATTTACTAATTTGTTTGACCATTGTGTGACTTCTTATTTCAATACTTACTCACAATTTAGATTACCAATAAAGTAATTTATGAAATTTTCACAAAACACGACACTTATTTAAATCTCACTTAGTTAATAGAAACACTATTTGTTTTTCATACCTATATCTTCATCTACATGATTCCGATTATAAATGGAACTTGTGATTACGATTATAAATGGAATTTGAAATCTCACTATACTTAAAAAGTAACTTAATGTTTATACATTAATTATTACAAAATATAACCTTACCTCCGTAGTAATAGTCAAATAATATAAATTACCTTATGTGATTTAACGTCATATACTTAGTTGTAATCCTAACACTCAATCTCTCACCAATGATGATGTAAGTGACATCAATTGTCTCATGATGGATATTAAGTAAATCAAGTTATAATAGAATTGTGTCGTTTTGTTTGTTCTACTCTTATAGTGTTATGGTTAAAACCCGATCTTAGTAGTATTTTTGGTAGGTCTTAACCAACCATAAAGTAAGGTACAATAATTAAATTCATTTAATCGATGAATCTCAATAATATTGCATGATGAGATTAACTAGGTGTAATTAGGAATATATGTAATGAGTGGAGACCGAAAAATGAATCTCATAAGATCACAAAGAAAAAGAAAAAGAAAAAGAAAAGTAAATAATAGATAAAAAAAATAAACTAAATACCTTGAGATTTCCATACTTTCTAACTAGAATAATTCTTAAATAGAAAGAATTTCATTTTGATTATAGTGATAACTTTTAACTTAGTAACTTTATTATAGTTGTTTAAGGAGACAATATCCTAATAAAACTCAGGAATGAGTATGTAATCTTTATGCAAAATGTGGCTCCGTGTCATTCACTTGCTACTTCTCTCTTATTAAAATTTAGAGTTGTCTTGAAAACATGTCTGCATTCAATGTATCAGAATGATCTAGTGTTAGAGGCTACCTTAGTGGACCAAAACCAAAGACAAAGTGCTTGCTCAGATGCTTTAGCTCATTCATTTTTAATCATCACTTTTTACTTAGTTATATTCAAATGAGTGGCGTTGACAGAATAAAGCTCTAGGGAGAATATATGTTTTATTTTACCCTTTTGCGATCCTTCACACATTGCCTCTATCATGCTTTCTTGTGTTAATTATAAGTACTACCTGCTGATATCATATCATTCCACACTTGTCTCACTTTTCAAAACCTTTCTGCTTCTTTAATAATAACAATAAGATATATGAGAAATACCAAAGTTAGAGTAAACAAATATTTTTAATGTGAAAAACTTTTTTATATAAGATAAAAATCATGAGCTTGGTAGAAGATTGTTAAGCTGAAAAATATCAATTTGGGTGTAGCTTTGAGCATGTATTTTGCAGGATGGAGGCAGGAAAACTGTAGAGGAAATCTAGGAGTACAGAGCACCACTGCCACATGTTATGCAGGTGCAGTTTTGCTGCATAATTTGTGTGCAGTTTGCTGCAGAATTATGAATGCAGATGCTGCATAACCTGCTAAAAATCAGTGCTAGTGTGGATCTGCCATAGAAGCATAGGCTTTGATGCTTTTCTTGTTGTTTTTATCCTTTCTATAAGGTTGAGACACATATAGGGTGCCCCTTTTATTCATTTATTTTTTTTGATAAAAAAATTTAAAAAAACACTTTTTACATAATATTTATGCTATAAACTATACTTTTTTTTTCACAAAATTTTGTTTGTGGTTTTAATATTTTAAAAGATTCATTTTGATTATTATTTTTAATTCTAAGTTAGTGTTATCCTTATAAAATAAGAATAGTTTTAGATTTTTGGGACACGATTTTAAGTTATTTTTTTTCACTGTTTCAAGACATGAGACATATCCCACTAAAATCAAGAAATTCCAACGAATGTTTGAACCGAAAGAAGTTATAACTTATAAATGTGATATAGCTATAATGCTCCGATACTTTGCCACCAGTAACTTGGTGACAGCGACAAGACAAAAACACCTACGCACCAAAATGTATTGGTAAAGCAACTAACACACCAAGTACAAGTATAGATCCTTCGTATTCAGAAAAACTGTTTGTATGAGGTTTGATTGGAGAACCAACTACAATTGAACTAACTTAGCATTATCTTTTTTTTTATAGGCAAAAAATAAAATAAAATTAAAAGGGACACTTGTTTAGACCCTTATACAAGAACTAACATAAGTACAAAGATATAAGCAACCAAAACAACATTACAGTTATGAATAGAGCAGGTATTTGAGTTGCTATAGTTGCTGCATAATTATGCAGCAAAAACTGCATAAATCCCTTTTGACAGCAAATCTTTGCATTAACTGTGTTCACTTGTTTTCCATTCTCTCACTTTCGATTAATTAGGTAATGCTTACACCTTAACTAATGAGAACTTTACGTGTGTTCTTCACAGGCTCAAAATCCTATAAGGCAAATTAATTTTTCTTTTCGCTCATTATTTTCCATATAATTAAAAAGAAAACTGTTAGAAAATTTTCATTTTTAAATATTTATTATAATTGTTTAAACACAGATTCAATTAAAACAATTTAATGTTAACTGTGACTTGATTAGTGGTGAAATTTTTATTTCACAAGGTGAGAAACTCTCACTCTCTAGCCATTAGGAGTGTTGAATTGATGTCACTCAGTAAACTGTGAAATCTGTATCCAACTTGACTTCACGAATCCCTTTGTTGATCTCTTATTACATATTTTATTTGGTGAGAAAGTGACGCAAGGCTTTTTGTTGCTCTATATAAGTTTCTTTCTAACACCAAGTTCTTCAACTTCAGCTCTTCAATTCACAGGTAAGTCTCATGAGAGTGTAGTCGATCAGTTTTTCACGAGACAAAGTTCTCCCAAACACTTCAACATGGCTTCTTCAGCGATGGAAACCTGCAAATCAGAGGATTTGCACATGCAGGTGGACATTGAGAAGAACGCACAGGATGTAAGGTCTCAGTGGGTTCTTAACGCTCCTGAGCCCCCAAGTCCATGGCGTGTGGTTGCAGATTCTGTGAGGAAAACCATTTCCCACTATAAACAAAAGTTTTCCTCTCTCAGAGATCAACCCTTTACCACACTCCTCCTGTCACTTCTGCAGCTTGCTTTTCCTATTCTTGCTTGGGGCAGAAACTACACTGCTACTAAGTTCAGGAAAGATCTTCTTGCAGGCCTCACTATTGCTAGCCTCTGTATTCCACAGGTATGCATATCACATGTTATTCTAACTAAATTCTAACTATCTTGGCTTCAAATAACACTACTTCTACTTGTGTGGTGTTTCCAATTTTCCACATAGAGCATTGGATATGCAACCTTGGCACATCTTGCTCCTCAATATGGGCTTTGTAAGCAATTTCTTTTTTCCTACTTATCATTCTTTACAACTTTTTAACATGTTTGATATTTGATTTTGGTTTCTTACTAATTTGTAATTTAGATACAAGTGTGGTGCCACCACTTGTATATGCTGTGATGGGAACTTCTAGAGAGATAGCAATTGGTCCCGTGGCAGTGGTTTCTTTGCTGTTATCCTCAATGATGGAGAAATTAGTAGACCCTGCTTCTGATCCAGTGGGTTACACAAAGCTAATTCTACTTGCTACCCTCTTGGCTGGTATCTTTCAGACTTCCTTCGGACTCTTCAGGTGATCAATTATACCATATGAACATGTTTCTTTCATAATTTTTATAATCAGTATATATAGTAAAAGTCATTCACAAAATGGGTGATTGGTGATTTTTTTGTTCTTTATTGAGAGTGATATTTCTTTGGCTTTGGCTTTGAGAATTAACATTTTTGAACAGGCTGGGGTTCCTTGTGGATTTCCTATCCCATGCTGCAATAGTTGGATTTGTGGCAGGAGCAGCCATTGTTATAGGGCTTCAACAGTTGAAGGGACTCTTCGGAATCACTCATTTTACGACCAAAACCGACATAGTCTCTGTCATGAAAGCTGTCTGGGAAGCATTTCATAATCCTGTAAACTACTTCTCCTGTCCCTTTGCTTTTTCTTTCTTTTCCCTATAAATTGGAGCTGCTGGAAAACTAAGAATAAAGATCATTTTGGGACACCAGATTCCAATTCACTACACTTATTATAATAGATAATAAAAAAAAATCAAATATCTATCTTCATAATAATAATTTTAGTTATTGCAAAAATATAGCACAATATTCATTTTTCCTATTTAAAAATATCATGAATTTAGTAAATAGAAGCACTTATCCTATCCATATCCATTTATTAAAAAAGGTAATAATAATAAATAATGCTCCTGTTAATTTCATCTGTCCAAGCTTCCAAGCACAAAATTTCCATTTAAGACCTAATTAAATATAATTTGTTAATGCTTAATACTAACATATACAAGTTGAATTACAGTGGAATCCTCGAAATTTTTTCATTGGATGCTCGTTTTTGGTGTTCATCCTAACAACGAGATTTGTGGTGAGCAATAAATGGAATGAGCTTTGAATTCCCTCCCTCTGATTGGGTTCTGGTTTGAACATTCTAATTGATTATTCCCTTGGCAGGGTAAAAAGAAGAAGAAAGTGTTCTGGTTGGCATCAATTTCTCCTCTTGTATCTGTTGTTTTGTCGACTCTATTTGTGTTTTTGACAAAAGCTGATGAAAATGGAGTTAAAATTGTGAAACATGTGAAAGGAGGATTAAATCCAATCTCCATCCACCAGTTAGACTTCAGCAGCCCCTACATTGGAGAAGTGGCCAAAATTGCACTGGTTGTTGCTGTCGTTGCCCTTACCGTGAGTAACAAATTATAATTATATATCAAACCATCAACTTGTTTGCTTATTTTCCAATTTATGTTGATGCACTACAACTGGTGGCTTACCCATTATAGGAATCTATTGCTGTTGGGCGATCTTTTGCATCCATCAATGGATACCAACTTGATGGAAACAAGGAGATGATGTCAATAGGTTTGACAAACATCATAGGATCTTTCACCTCCTGCTACGTTGCAACTGGTATATATATAATTCTTTTACTTCACATATGAAAAAGGAAAAAAAATGGAGTAGAACATTTCTAAAGTTTTTTTTATCACTAAATTAAATAAATAAATATGGTTCACTTCAGTAGTCCTAAAAACCAAAGCATAGTGAAAAACATACTACTCACCCTATCAAAACATATCTCAAAAAGGTGTCTGCACCTACATACCAAACAAACAATCCCAACCAAACCGTTAAAATAATAAAACTTGAGCGCCTACTACTTAAAGTCCCCTCAAACACAAACTCTCCTCAACAACACAAGAAAGACCATTCAACCGATCTAAATCGGTCACAAGCATTTTAATCCAAAACATATATACCATATATTCAAGTTACCAATCAAAGAAGGAGAAACATATTGAATAATCTTTAGAAGAAATACGCCCAAACCTTGAATTAAACCGAGAAGAAAAATTCAAAATATTCAAAACTTCACCTGTAAACATACATAGAGTGAAAGATTCTTATAATACTCATGATGAAATGTTTACGTACTCACACGTATGTTGAATTTCGCTTACCAGTCTTTTATCACCATTTTTGGAAAGCATATATGACAGCTACATTCCAAAATCATTGCATAATTGAATTAACCAATTCATATGACGCTCTCCTCTTATTGGAAAAACAAGTTAAGTTGTTTTTGTTTAGTTGATTAAGCAAGATTAATTTGTGGCAGGTTCGTTCTCTCGCACTGCTGTTAATTATGCAGCTGGGTGTGAAACTCTGGTTTCAAACATTGTGATGGCCATCACGGTGTTGGTATCGCTGCAGTTTTTGACAAAGCTCTTGTACTACACTCCTATAGCTATTCTTTCTTCTGTGATCCTATCTGCTCTCCCAGGACTTATTGACGTCAGTGAAGCTTACAAAATCTGGAAGGTTGATAAGATAGATTTTCTTGCTTGTGCTGGTGCCTTCTTCGGAGTACTGTTTGCTTCTGTGGAGATTGGTCTTCTAGTGGCGGTAATCATTCACACTCATCTCTTCTTTCTTCTCATCATCACTTCAATCCCAACCAATTATAACCATCACTATAAACACAGTAAAGATATTCAATAATTAATTCCTTATTTTAAAAACATGTAAATACTTACATATATGCATGATAATTAACAAACAATCAGTCCAGATAAAACTATATTTCTGAAGATATTGATAAAGTTCAAGTCTAATATATAGATTAATTGTCCATAAAACTATATATATGTCATGAGTTTTTCTGATGCTATCTTTGTTGTAATGGGGTTACTGGTTTACATCTTGCCGCAACTGTTACTGTTTTAAGAACATCACAGTATATATGGCTAGTGATAAGCACCATATGTGCTAATGTAGCATATATTTTTCACTGAAAGAGTTCTTAATTAAATTTCTTCTATATTCTTGAAGAATAAAGATTAGCATCATTTTCCCACCTTACGCATTTAAAGTTTCAACTGTTTGTGCGACCCAAATTAATAAACTATTTAAGAATGATAAGTATAAATTCATATATATATATATAGTAGTGTGAAAACACCCAAACTCAGATATACTGTTGAACATTATGAAACGCGATAATATTTGAACTGTTGTAATGTGAAGGAAACACTGTGAGTGGATGGTTATCTAAAACCTTTTAAGTTGCAAGCTATATTTGTAGTGTTTAAGAGTATGGTTTTTAGCAGAGAAAAGAGATTGTAGTATTCATGAAAATGAGTGATGGCGTAGGCCAAAAGCCTGAGTTGTATATTACATAATAAGCAATCTCCACCACTTCACTGGACCCACATATTTGGCACTAAGAGTGATGCAGAATGTATGTGCACCGTTGAAAACTGCATATTCTCTTTGGTTGGGACATATTTATACCTTGAAAATTAATGCCACCTAAAAAATTCTCTATATGGAATCATATTCCTTGCTATGTTTGCAATCACTAAGGCTTAAAAAGTTATTAGGTCAAATTGTTTCTTTGTTCTAAATGGCCCACTTTCCTCTTCGAACTGACAATTATATACAAAAATTCGTCGACAAATTATTAATTAAGGCTTGTCTGGAAGAAAATAAACAACCTCCACACTTGCCACAGGATATTCAAAAGAAAATTAATGAAAGGAAAAATATTTCTAAGGCTAAATGGATACTTGGTTTCTTTTTAATTAAAAATAATCGTGTATAATAATTTTAAATTTTTAGATATAAATAGTTTGGATTACTTCTTATTTTGCTTTTACTTGTTTTTTTATTTTGATTGGTGTCTTCATCCGTTATCCAGTTGTCATGTTTGCTTTTGATTTAAAGTCTTTGTTAGTATGTGGTATTGTTTTTTAAGTGTCTTTGTTGGTTTTGAATTGGTAAGTTTTAATAAAGTTATCGAGTATTTCTTTTTGAGTGTAGTGTATACCGACTATAAAAAAAATCATGAAATAAAAACTAATTTTAGAGACAAAAAAATAATTAGTTGTTATAGTGACTATATTAGAGTCCATTTTAGGGACTAAATAAATTTTTTTGTTTCTAAATTAGTTGGTTTCTAAATTGGTATCTAATTATAAACCAATGTTTTTGCTACCAAATTTATAATCTAAATAATTAGTAATTAAAGCATTAATTGCTAATTAAATACCAATTTAAAAATTATTTAACAATAATAAAAACTAATTTAGAAACTATTTTTTTTTATAAAATGATATCTAATTTAGTTACTATTGCAACTAATTATTTTGGTCTCTAAAAATTAATTTTTATTTAATGATTTATTTGTAGTGACAGGTTGGATTACTTCTTAAGTGATTCATATTTATTTATTTTTTTAGCGATAAAAAAAATATAAATAGTTGTTTATATAAAATAATTTTCTTTATTTGTAGGTGGTGATATCTTTTTCAAAGATCATTCTGATCTCAATTCGACCAGGCACAGAAACTCTAGGAAAACTTCCGGGCACTAATTTGTTCTGCGATGTGTATCAGTATCCCATGGCAGTTAAGATTCCTGGAGTTATGATAATACGAGTCAAATCTGCGTTGCTTTGCTTTGCAAATGCCAATTTCGTTAGAGAAAGGTATTTCTCATATACAACATATCTAAGTAGTTTCCCTGGTGGGAAGGATCAAATGAGAAATCAATGTCAGAAACATGCATAATATTCTAACAATCTTCAATATATGTTTCAAGGATCATCAAATGGGTCTCTGAGGAAGAATCAGAAGATGACAAGGGAAATTCAAGAAGCACCATTCAACTCGTAATTCTTGACACCTCCAGTAAGCCTTTCTGACTCTATTTATTAGTATAGTATTGATCTTTCTAAGAAAAAAAAAAAAAAAAAGAAAATGAAATCATTAACATATGAAAAAAGAAAATGGATTTGACCAGAATTTGCTTTTTGAAAACATGCATGGTTTTTTAGAGATGAATATTAATACTGAGCTCTGAGGTATAAAAAAGATACCAAAAAAAGATCATATCACAATCCTAAATTTTTTGTCTCAAGTGGGAATTGAGATAGGAAAATAAGAGAGAGAAAGACATGCTAATGTGATATTTTTGAAAATTCTACTCCGTTGACTTTTAAATTTTGTTTAAAGTTTATTTGAAGAAGAAAAATATTTTTATTTTACTTTTACATCACAATAAATTTATCATGTCAAAAGTAGGAATATAAATGACAGGAAAAGTTAATATTATTTAAAAATTGAAAAATGATAATTAAATGGAAATAAAAGCCTTTCAAAAATGTAAATACGATTTTAGTTTGATTTTATCTAGTTTTCGATTTACTTATCTAAAATTTTAAAATAATAAATAACAAGGATAGCGTAAATGCTCAAATATATTTTTTATTTTTATTTTTATTTTAACTCTACTTTATTAATTAAAACAATTATCAAGGATAGCGTAAATGCTCAAATATATTTTTATTTTTATTTTAACTCTACTTTGTTAATTAAAACAATTAGATTTTATTTTAGACCTGAACATTATCGCTGAATCATGATGTATGTTTTCTTGCTATAGATTTGGTGAACATTGACACCTCTGGAATTGCTTCTCTAGAGGAACTGCATAAGAGTTTGTCTTCACAAGGAAAACAGGTAACTTTATTTTGTTTGTTCTAGTAATTGGATGACAAACACTATCAAATTTTTTAATATTTTTTAGAGGTAAAACAATGACGAGGTAGTGGTTTTTGTGTTGTTCTCAGCTAGCCATTGCGAACCCTAGGTGGCAAGTGATACACAAGCTAAAAGTGTCCAACTTTGTCGCCAAATTCGGTGGCAGAGTGTTTCTGACCGTGGAAGAAGCTCTTGGCTGCAAGAGCCTGTGCTAAGTTGGATGATCCAAGCTAGCTAATTTAACTGTTAACGCCTCAATCTGTTAAAAAAAGGTTAAGAACAGTTTGTAATAACCATTTCTCTTTGTGAAAAATGGCAACAGTGCTTATGAATTTGCTTGTATTTCCAGTCCCAAAGTAGTCAAGTTCGTTGTGTACAAACGGGACATTAGAATAAGTCATCTTGTAGTTAATCTTGTGGAGATGCTGCAAGTTTCTGCTCATCTGTGTGCTTAATAAAATTCCAGTTTTAAGTGTGTGTAAAAACTGCTGGAAAATACTTTTGTTAAGTGTTGATGGAAGTTTTTTTATTTAACTGTTATTTAAGTTTAATTAAATCTCATAAAATCCGTTTATGTTATTTAAGTTTAATTAAATCTTATAAAATCGGTTTATGAGGTGAGATTTTTATGTATTTATATACTATGAAATGCTCTAATCTTTAGTCGATGTGAGATCTTCAATACACCTTCTCACGTTTTGAGAGTGACAACTCGTGCGTGAGACAACATATTATGAATGGTTTAATACTGGTCCGATGTGGTCTGATAAGCCTAAGTTAGAAATGATTCAAAATACCATATTAAATACTCTAATCTTTAGTTGATGTTAGATTCAGTGGCTTTTTATTTTAACCTGAAAAAAAGTTTAGCATGTATATAGCAGCAATGAGCATCATCGTTTTAATAAAGAATTCACTGTAAACTTTACAAATACATTTTTATAAAACTATAAAAGTCAGAAAGATGATAAGTGGTGTGTTTCCCATTTTGTCAGCAAATAATGAGTTAAGTTAACATAGAACACTTGAAGTTGAACCCTTTAACAAAAGAGATAACTAGCTATCATGCATACCCTAGAATCCATATCTACATTCTCAAAGAGTATCTGTTAACAAGTGAGAAGTAATATAGTAAAAAGTGAGTGAAACCTACTTTTAGCCACTGATATGCTTTATTGAGTAGTAGTGGTTGATGTTCTTAGACAGTAAGAAGGGTAGATTCATAGAAGTAAGATGATGACTAACACTATATGTTTAGTGTCCTGAAAGCACTAACTTTATGCCTCTTTGTCTCTCCAAACTAACATTCATTACACAGCTGCACGCCTCCACATTCTACATTTTACTAACTTGTTATTCTACTTCTCTAAAATCTTGTCCAGATTCAATGTATATCCACTTTTCTCTTCTTCTACTCCATTATTTTTTTTTTTATTTGAAAATGATAGTTTTACAATTTTTGGAGCTTTATCCAATCTTTAATATGATGGATTTAAAAATAAATAAATATAATAAAAGATAAATTTATAATTAAATGATATATAGCATTGAAAATTGTAGTGTGATGGTATAAAAAAATTGAGGTTGTCAATGTATTATTATTTTTTTTTATGAAAGAGAAAATGCTGTAAACATTAACACTTTTTTAGAAATATCTAATGTAAATTGATAATTACTTCTTAAATTTAAAACTAAGTCTTGTAAAATATTTCGGTTAAAACCTTCTGAGATAACGTAAGAAGATCTCAATTTAATAAAATTTAGATTTTAAAAATAAAAAGATTAATTGTACAATTATATTAATTTTTAAGTTACAGAAAAATAAATTGGAAATAAAAAATTTCAAATATATGTAGATCTCATAAAATGTGATCTTTAGAAAGAAATTTATAAAAGTGTTGTAAAATAATGCGATATAATCAAATCCATTTAAAATAAAACAACACCTGAATAGAAAGATATAGTAAGATTTTATATTAGAGATTCTCTTAAAATTTTTTTCTAACAAATTAGATAGTTATTTTACAACAACAAAATTGGTGAAGTTACTTTTTAAAACTAAAATGAAAAAAAACACGTATATAATATAAGAAGCACATTGCTCTATCCACAACTGGATTTAAAAGATTTAAATGGGCTCTATTAATAATGTCTACAAAAATATATGGACCATTACATTCTGCACCCCGGAGTTCGAAAGTGCACCTCCATATAAGGACTATGAGATCTAAAAAATAACTCGGGAAAAATGTTTTTGTCACCTACTCTTTTTTTTTTCAAACTTCCCTATGATCTTTTTATTTATACCTTTAAATTGATTGATCTAATCCCCCCATTTTTAAAAATATTTAATTTTATTCATTGTTATACCAAAAGTTATTATCCAGTGATAATCTTTTACTGTGGCAAAATTAATAGAAGAACTAAATTCATATAATGTGATATTGATTCTTTTTTATACTGGAATTTAAAATTTAGTTACATTTTTCTACATTATAAAGTTCATAAAATGAGTAAATCTACATACTTCTTTAAGCTTGATGACTAATTAATCAATTTTTAAAATATAAGAACCAAAACCAAATTTAATAAAAAAAAATACAGAATCAACAACATATTTAACCTGTAAATTGGTAATAATTGACCTTTAATTTACGTATTTTATTTTTCTAAACCAAATAATTTTACTTGGTTCATTGTAATGTTTAAACATAAACTAGGCTGTTATTTTAGCTGTGGAATCACTCACAACCCATTGTTTCATAAAATAATTGAACATATTTTACATTTTCAAGATATTATAAACAATTACTCTTTCATTTAACAATAACTTGCAAAGTATAATGAGAATATGGTGAGAGAATGTGGCATTACCCGTTTTCATAATAAACATATTAACCATTGTAAAAATAAAAATAAAAATAGAACACAGATGAAGTGGAATTGACTAGTAGGCTATGAGTTTGACTAAATTTTTGAGTTTGAGTAGACTCTCGAGTCTGAGTAAACTTTCGTTAGACTCTCGTTTGAGTAGATAGTTTGAATAGACTCGAATAGATTTTCTCGTGTCTGATAACCTTACTAGTAGCAATTAAACAAAGCTTAGAGGGATAAGGGCTTTCTTAATTCTCTCTACTGCTGTCTTTAAAACAGTAAGGGATTCTGCATAAGAAATGCGGATGCAACTATCATCTCCAAATGCACTTCCCGGCACCACTGCAACCTGTTGTAAATCAAAACACCAAAACATCAAGTTAAGGCTTAGGCTACCAAGTATCTGTGGTTCAACTTTATACACACAGATGATGATGATCAATGATGCTTTATTCAAAAGAGACATTGATGAAGCCTTACAAAGATATTTTAATCTTTTATAATTATGTGCATGCATATAAGAAATCTTGAATTTATGACTTCCTTTTAGAGAATATGGTGGGGAAAAATCACTGTTAATTTTTCAGCTGATAAAATATGTATAAAATCTTAAAAGGTCATTCAAATGAGTATACCAGGCCCTTGTCCAGCAGGTATCGACAGAGGGAATCAGAATTCTCAATTAAACCAAACCCTTCAGCTTCTCTTCCATAGTAAGAGCTGAAATCAATGAACAGATAAAATGCCCCCTGAAATTGAAAAAGAATAGTAGTTTTTTTAGTAAAATGAAAGAAGTAAAACCGGGAAAAGGGTGAAGCAACATGCTAACAAGTTCACACCTGTGGTTCAGATATTTTCACTCCATCCATTTTTGAAAAGCTTTCAACCAAGAAGTCCCTTCTTTCCTTGAAGGCTTTCACCATGGTAGAAACAGCCTCCCCACCTGCATAACCTAGTCCTAATGCAGCCACACCAGCTTTCTGAGATATACTGCTTGCCCCTGAAGTGAACTGTATTCAATAAAAAGTATTTGATTCCCATATATCAGTAATCACTTAAGAGTTGGAAAAAGTAGAATAGTTAGAAATATCAGTTTTTTTTTTATGAGCAAGAAAATATATAATAAATGTGACTCATTTTAGGGATGGTCTAACCTTTTTACAAAACAAAAGAGACATATACCTCAAGAATACTCTAACTACCTATCTTGCCACAACTAGTTAAAAATAGACTGAAAATTCAAAGACTAACCCCACTAACCTATCAACAACTATTAATCGAGTACATACATATCGGGACTTCTAGACACTAATCAGAAAATGAAAAACTCGATGAAAATATCTTTGACGAGATCCAAGAACAAATCTTAATCTGTGCTAAGGAGAAGAATTCACCTTGAAATATCAGTTAGTTAGTTTACTTAGACAGGTGGGGTTCAACCTTGTATCATCTGAGAAAGCTAAGCTGTAGCTCTTTTCTCATTTTTTTCTAATGTACCCCTGACAATATGTGTCTCACATTATATGTTACGTGTAACATAAATAGCAACACTAGCCCAAAGCCTCCAACCGAATGGTGGAAATTTTCTTTGAAAGTTTCCACTCAATGGCAAGTATGGTAAAACTTAAGCATGTATTAGATTTCTTTAGCAAAAGGAAATCAAGAAAGTTTGATTTTGAGTTGTGCATAATTCACAAAAAATGAAATGAAAATGCAGCCTACCTGACTTTGAATCTTCCCACAGGCTGCAACAAAGTGTCTTGGACCAGCAATGTACCCAAGACGCCAGCCAGTCATGGCAAATGTCTATAAGGACAATTGAAAAGCATCATAATTCAGACCTGGGGCTTCTACATTTATCATAATTTACAAACATTCTAAGAAATACATAATTTGCATGGAGCAGAAACAAAAAACAAGAGGTTAAGAACAAAAGCACCAACATGCCCAAAAAGAAAATATATGAAAAGTAGAATTTACACTTTATCCGTAAGAGCATATAGCATTATGGACCAACCTTGGAAAACCCATTCACGGTTAGTGTTCTGTCCCACATTCCAGTTAAAGATGCAAAGCTTGTGTGAGTTGCTGGTGCATAGATTATGTGTTCATAAATTTCATCGGAGAGAACCTGTTTAAAACAGCCGTAGAGATCTTGAAATGAACTATCACTGAGGAAAAGGGAAAAAGACATTAAAGCATAAGGGTGCTTGTTTGTACCAGAAGCCTAGGGTGCTTTGCTACAATTTGGGCTATTGCTTCAAGTAATTTTTTAGAGTAGACAGATCCTGTTGGGTTAGACGGTGAACAAAGAATAAGTAGTCTTGATCTTTCTGTAAGGTTGGCTTCAAGCAGTTTCGGATCCAAAAGAAAGTTATTAGATATGTGGGTTGGAATAATCACTGGATTTGCATCTGCTAGTCTTGCCATTTCTGGATAACTCACATAGAATGGACCTGGAATAATAACCTGAAACATTCGCACCACAAGAAAGAAAATAAAAACCTCAAATGCTTCATGTGGTTGGATGTTAAGGAATTAATTCTGGCTCTCTTACTTATTTTTGTGTTGAAACAACTTTGAATAGCTCATATGTTAGATAGAAAAAATTATACCAAATTTTTTAAACATATATCAATTTTAACCAAAATCAATTTTGTTAACACTCACCAAAACACAAACTAAGCAATTCTAGAGTTTCATACCTCATCTCCTGGGGAACAAACTGCAAGCACCGCTTGAACTACACTCTGCTTGGCTCCATTACTGACCACAATCTCATCTGGGGTATATGTAATTCCATTCTCCTCTACAGAAATAGTCATGTAACATTGTTAAAACTCCTAATAATAATAATGAGAAATGCACTCGTTAAGCATCTAAATTCTGAAGTAACCTTTTAGCTTGTGACATATTGCTTGGCGTAATTCTAAGGTTCCAGCATTAGGAGTATATCTAGTGTAACCGTCACGAATTGCATTCATTCCAGCCTATCATCCTTATGCATGTCAGGTCATGATCATGAATTCATGATACAATATAACAAAGGAAAGGGACAAAAGAAAGAAGAACAAACACATTTATTCACAACTTTTCCAATCAAATGGATATTTAAACAGAACTCGCCTGAGCTATAACAGCGGGTGTGTCAAAATCAGGTTCTCCAGCAGCTAAGCGAATAACGGGAACTCCAGCTTGAGAAAGAGCAGTGGCATGATCACTTATAGCCATAGTTTTGGAAGGCTTGACAGCATTAACTCTGTGGCTCAAAGAAACATCAACTTCTATGTCATCCAAATCACCCTTATTCTTTGCCTTTACCACTACCACCATTTTGTTCAGCTCTACGTGATTTCTTTTTTGCATGGATCTACAAAGGCAATGAAAGCATTAATTAGCCACAATAATAATAAAGCCATGTTGAAGTGGATGGCACAAGATTAAAAAAAAAAGTAGATTTTAAGCTTAATTCTAAGGTGAGGTTTCACCCACTTATATACTATACATGTCTTAATTTCTAGACAATGTAAGATCTCCAACACACCCCTTACACCAAGGTTACTAACTCTTGTGTGAGACTATATATTATGAATGGTCTGATAACAGGTGATCTGATAAGACTAACAAACAATCACTCGGATAGGCTCGAAATGATTTTAATATCATATTAAAAGGTGGACTTTAAACCTAACTCAACTTTATAAAATCGAATATATTATGAAATTTACTAAGATAGTCCATGGGATATTCAACACAAGAGAATTGAGGTAACCTGACAGGAAGTGTGGAGAGGGATGGAAAAAGGCAACGAGAAATGGAATATTGGTCTCCAAACGTGATTGTGGAGATGGCGGCGTTATGCAGTGCACTGGCCATGGAAAATGAATGAGAAGCTCTGTATGCAACGTTGAAACGCCGAGAAAAGAAGGAAAGTGCATTATATAAGAAGAAGATGGTAGAGGAAGATGTGAGGATGGAGTTGGTGGAAGTGTTGGCGCGTGCTCAAGTGAGAGGGAAGAAGCAAAGCTAAGGGTAACTTCTCTGTTTTCTTCACATCTTCTTCCTCTACCCCTTCTACCACCTCTTTCTTTCTGTGTGTTGGTCAACAATGTACAATTCAACTTCACCAACTTATTTCCTATTTATAAGTGTTTTGTAATAACAATTATTTTATCCAAAGTGACGTTATCATAATAAACATTTTTTTTTAAAGACAACTACATCAACATCTCTTTTAATAACAATTTATTAAATTGGGATAAATCATTATTATTTAAAATAAAATAATAATATATTTAGCATGTAAACATTTGTAAAGTAGTTATATATATAGGTGTGTTATTTTATCAGAATTAGAATCACTTTACTACATGACATAAGTTGCTGCTACTTATCTTAATCCTATTTATTATTCTTTTAATATTAAATCTTACTATTTTTTAGAAGAAATTATGAAAAAATAAAAATAATTTTATAATAAAATATAAGTATAATTACCTTATTCATCCTTACATTTAGGATTTAGGGTCAATATTAAATCCAGGTGATTTTTTTAAAAAAAATTGTTCTCAACATTTTTAAAATGTATTCAAATTGATCATTTCCGTTAAGTTACACCTTACTTATGTAACAAGATAATTACTTATGTGACAGGGAGAGATGAGATTGAGAGATGTGAGGTGTCAAAAAAAGACTTCCGGATTACATCATCTGAAAGCTAATCTTATGTATAGAAAAGACTTCTGGATTATGTAATCCGAAAGCTAATCACAAAAGACTTCCAGATTACATAATCCGGAAGCTAATTCTGAATCTAGGAAAAAACTTCCGGATTATGTAATTCGGAATATTGAAAAGAGTATTTTTGGAATAAGAAAAATTTGTGGGGGTGGCACAAGAAGGTATGGAGGTGCAGGAAGAAGCAGCCCACAACAAGCCCTTTCCTTTGCCGATAAAAAAAAAAGGGAAAAAGGTTCAAAAGATTTAAATGGGCTTAAAGCCTACAAAATATATGGACCATTACATTCTGCATCCCACAGTTTGAAATCTAAAAAATGCAACGAGAAATGGAATATTGGTCTCCAAACGTGATTGTGAAGATGGCGGCGTTATGCAGTGCAGTGGCCATGGAAAATGATGAGAAGCTCTGTATGCAACGTTGAAGAAGAGGGTAGAGGAAGATGTTTTTCTACCACCTTTATGTTTGTTTCTGTTGGTCAACAATGTACAATTCAACTTCACTAACTTATAAGGCAACCTTAAAACTTCCTATTTGTAACTGTTTTCTAATAACGATGTATCCCACACAATCCAAACATTATTTTATCCAAGGTAGATTAGTTAAAGAAACACAGAAGAGCTTAGAGGAATGACAGAGCTTTCTTAATTCTCTCAACTGCTGTGTTTAAAGTAGAAAGGGATTCTGCAAAAGAGATTCTGATGCAAGAATCATCTCCAAATGCACTCCCTGGAACCAAAGCAACCTGTGATCACTCAAAACATCAACTCAAAACGTACTTTTGAACTTAATACGCTTAGTTTGGATTATGATTAATGCGTTACTCAAAAGCAATTAAATCATAATACCTGGCCCTTCTCCAGCAGATAGCCACAGAGGGAGTCAGAATTTTCAATTAAGCCGAAGCCTTCAGCTTCTCTTCCATAATAAGAACTCAAATCAATGAATACATAGAATCCCCCCTGAAAGTGAAAAGAATAGTACATTTTTCAAGAAAAGGAGAAACTGACAATGGAGAGGATGAAATCAAACACCTTTCACACCACCTGTGGTTCACATATTCTCGCTCCATCCACATCTCTAAAGCTTTCAACCAAGAAATCTCTTCTTTCCCTGAAAGCTTTCACCATGTTAGAAACAGCTTCTCCCCCTCCATAGCCTAATCCTAATGCAGCAACTGCAGCTTTCTGAGATATACTACTTGCTCCTGAAGTAAACTGTGTTTGATAAAATGTGTAAGATTAGATATCCCAAAAGTTAATTATTCAGAAGTTAGTTCTACAGAGTATCAATACTTGGTTAGAATAATCAGTGAGTTAGAAAAGCCAGAAGAATAATATTAAGAAATATATTTTAAGTCTAATTCAATCTTATAAAATTGGATAAGTCCACTTCTTAATATGGTATCAGAGTAATCTTAAAAAAAAATTGTTTGTTGGGTTTATTATGCACCAACCTATAATTAATATATATATATATATATATATATATATATATATATATATATATATATATATATATATATATATATATATATATATAATTTCA
>Ga0123342_1000866_pt1 | contig 49983 bp, 19 predicted proteins | sample Turbeawhitnodule_FD_89960 | JGI IMG/M metagenome (GOLD analysis project Ga0123342, IMG submission 89960) | Root nodule microbial communities of legume samples collected from Mexico - Turtle bean Mexico white nodule | ecosystem: Host-associated > Plants > Roots > Nodule | place: Mexico: Nepantla...
AGAGATATTTTTTAGTGTATATAGACTATTTTTCAAATAGAAAAAAATAAGCTGAAATAATTTGTATTTTCTTATATATATATATATATATATATATATATATATATATATATATATGCATGCTTGTCTTTCAAAGATTCTATCAACCACAAACTGAAAAAGGAAACTTTCATGGCTTGCCTTCAACTTTTCATGAGCTTCCTTCACAGTCTTTCCATCCTTTTTCTTTCTCCAAATATGTCCATCTTTTCTAAAGTACCTTAAAACCTTCCGATCAAATAGAAAAAGGGAGCCACCTGCAATCACCAAATACATGACATGAGGCAATGGTTTTATGAACATGAAGCAATAATCAGAGATAAAAGATGAAATAAACTTAGAAATGCAGTCAAGTTTTAGCATGAACAACAAAACTATTAATAGCATCCTCGAAACTACATACATGATCATGCGAGAATAAAATATCAGGTTCCCTTTTATTAAATCAGATATCTTTTGGAATCTAAAAGGTTGGCATGTATAAGGTTGTAAAACAGCTTAAGAATGACAATTTGTGACGTTTAATAAGCAAGCCTTTTGCTGCAAAAGAAAGACAGATATGCCCAACCTCCATAATTGGCATTGATAAGGTTGTCGAACAACCTCAGGAATACCTAGATGCAACAAACCATTCATGATGGATTAGTAATTTTAAGCATTTAAGCAATTCAATCCACCCATATGCACAAGACTGACATAGGAGGCAGTAATAAATTGATCAGTAACATATGCAGAAACCATACTTGGTGGCCTGTTAGGTGGTTCTGGTGTGATTTGAAACATCCGATAATTGCAAAGAATTTCACATATTTCTGCAGGGCGCAACCACCTATTCTGGGCTTCAAGTTGTAATTGCTGAAGATCTGCAGAGTAATAAAAAATAGAACATGGCATTCACTTAAACATTTGATTGCTAAATTATCACATTCACAATTTAGCAAACTTTAAAAATCAAACTTCAGCCACACTAATCACATCAACAATATTAATAATTTTAATTATTACAACCCCACATGCATAAGAAATTTGATTTATTACTTGTAACTAGGATTATTAGCTTTAAGAGATGCCACATAGATTACTGCTGCTGCCGCCGGTTTAAATATTTGATGATTTATGTATTGACCTATTCATTTCCCATGATGCAATGGCAAATAGAGGATCTAGCAACCACAGTATCAGCATGCTAAAACAACAACTACCAAAATATTTTGGTATTAAGAAATTTGCAGCTACAAAGCAAATTCTTGGGATGAAAACTGTTTAGAAGAAAGTGGCAAGTAGTTCGAGTTTGAACCTTTTACAAGCTGGGTTATATTGAAAAGGTGCTGAGAAAATTAACAATGTAAGATTCAAAGCATGTTAGCGCTTCTGTGGCAAGACACTTCAGGATAGGGACAGTACCCAAGATTTAAGAACAGTATGATTTCATGTCTCAAGTTTCAATGCTTCAGCTTGGTAGTCTAAAGCATGCAATTGATTTTACTTGAGCTACTATAGTACAGGAATTTTAAGCAGGATCACAGCTAATGAGGGAAGCAACATCAAGAGACTTTTGGTAATTGAGAGGTACCAACTAACATGATGTAGTCATTTTGTTTTAAAAGGGGCACTGGACAATATTATATAGAAACATATTCTGATAACAGAGGAGGCACTGTTGGCTATGCGGATACCTTGGATGCAAAGGCTTTGCTTGAACATATCAACTACAAGTATTGCTGGCTCTTCCGAGCAGAAGAGGATGTTGCTCTCAGTAAATCCAAAGCAAACAGAGTTGACAAAATGGATAAAAAAAATTAAGTAGCTTATTCTTCTCTTAAATAGTTGAAGGGCAATTATTATGTAAAGTCAACTTGTCTCTTGCTCGACATATCTCTTCGCACATAATGAAAATCCAGCTAGCACATGGCCTAGGAGAATTTCTTTGAACCACATAAATTTGTTACCACAGAGAAAGCAGAGAAATATACAGTGTTCTTTTACCCTTTGAAATACACAAGCAAACTGCTACAACAATAGAACCCATTTAGCAGCAGACAATAGCTCTTCGGCGCCAATTAGCAGAGAGCACCATATTTTTTTACAGCAACAACAGCATTATAATTTTTCCTCAGAGTAACATGCATTATATCTATTTAATGAAGAACCAATACCAATCCCTAGGCCAAGCATTCACACCATAGACACAGTCACAATTAAGTAAACGCCATCAAAAACACTCTATTCTTTTCACACAAAATCTCAAATTGAACAAAAAGAGGACATTTCCAAAAAAAATATACACAGAATTTCAGACATACAAAAGGAGAGATTTGAAACCCCCTAACAATTAACTCATTTCCAGAATCCTAAAACAAACAATCGAAATTTGAGGAAGTCAGGCTACTCGAAATCATTCCGAGACAAATGAAACAACATGATCGGGCATTGATTATCCAAGTCACAATTGAACATTAACTTAATCGAAGCATAAGTAATAGAAAATGAATTAAAATAAATGATGACCTAATCGAGGTCCCAAACCGTAAGAAGCAGGCTCCGCCATGGCGAAGACCGAGGAATCAGAGATAGATCGACGCGGAAACGTTGAAGCAGTGTGTGAGTATCTCTATCAATCAAATACACTTTTTAGCTTTCGTTCCTTCTTTCTTTCTTCGCTTTTCGCTCTTTCCAGTCAGCTTCTTCTCACACAGTAACGTGACCAAGTGAATAACCAGAACAGGCGGGACATGGGGACAGCTACAACCTTTATTTTTTTTTTCTTCTTCTTCCGTTTTTTCATTTACTTTTTTATTTTTATTTTTCTAATTTTTTCTATTTCTTCAGTTTTTTTTTATATTTTTATAGTATATATAGTCTGAAAATAAATATACCATCAGGAAACTGATGTTGACTCAATGATAGAAGTAAGTTGCTTTTAAATCATTATTTTGGATTTAGTAATTTTCTGTTGAAACACTTTTAAATGATGATAAGTTTCTATTTACCCGTAGAAATTTAATACAAGTAAAAAAAATATTACAATAATTTCATACATCATGTAACTAATTTTAGTTAAATTTCTTGACAAGGTATTTGCATTTTTATTCAATATTAATTATTTGAATTCTAATGTGATTTTGATATTTGATACGTGTTGGAAATATTTATGTGAATGATGTATATCATATATTAGAAGGTAGTTTCGTACACCCAAAAATATTAAACTCAAATTTAAAAAATTAAATGAGGTCGTAGAAAAGAATAATGTTAAAATCATCCAATAATTAAAATATCTTTTATTTTTATTTAAATATTCTTCAGATTAATTTATGTTGTTTTGTGTAACTATTATTTCTATCTTTTTGTTTTCGGTTCATTTTTTTTCTTTAATTTTTTCCAACTCATGGATCAAGCTCATTTTATTTTCAAATAAAAGTTGACTGATAAAATTAAAAATATTAAAAAAATATGGAAGTTAATTAACAGATTAAAGATAAAAAAGACGAAAATAATAATTATTTAATTTCATTCATAATAAAATCAAACAATTCATTATTTAAAAATCTAATAAAACACATTTTTTTAATAAAAAAATAATTATATTTATAAAATAGTTAAAATTTAATTAAGTCTAATCAGTAATGAGGATGTGTATAATAAGTTTACTGAATTTTTCATGTGTTGCGTCAAACAAACTACTCCTTAAATTTGGGCATAGTTTGACATGTACAACCAATATTTTAGTAGTGGTAGTTGATATTTTTGGCTAAAATTGGTCTTGATTTGAGATTCAATGGTCAAATTTCTTCTAATTTTTGTTTTGTCTTTTTCTTTAAACCCTTCATGGGTGATCTAACTTGAACATGTGTTATCATGTACTAGTTCTTAAATTTTATTTTATTTTGTTTTGGAATTGTTGTCTCCTTCCTTTCAAAAACAAAAACCATCCATTACACAAAATAATATTTTGATATATAAATTATATGTTATTATTAAAAATTATGATAATTAAATGTATTAAAATACATAAATTATGTTTTCAATTCACACTGAATAATTTTAATTATGATAAGGATACAAAATTTATTAAGAAAAATATCAACTAATTAATTTAAAAGCACAGAAAAAGTTATTAACAAAGTAATAAATAGAGATGAAATGAGTTATTTATGATGATTGACAACTGTGAAAGCAGTGTCTTAGTTAACAATCTTAAGAAATTGTATTTCCTTTGTTGTTTTCGGTTATAAGTAAAAATAATTAATTTTATACTATTTATGAAATTCAATTAATATTATTTGATTTTACTAACCTTAATAATAAACCAGTCATTAAAAAAGTAAATGTTTTAGGAATTAATATATCGTTAAATGATGTTTTGTCTATAATTAAATCTATTGTACATGACAAAAGTAATTTGTTTATTAAAAAAATATAAAATCGAGTTTACTTATTAAAATAAATAAAACTTACTGGAATCTATAATCTCTAAAAATATTTAATAATTAAACATTAATTAAATTATATCAGAGTGTAGTTTTAATATATTTTTTTGTTTCTGATATTCTAGTGGGGTCGAAAGAAAGGGTTAAAAAATTACTCCTTTGATTATTATTTATGTATGATAACGTATAACGAGTTTTTATTTTGTATACATAACTTTTTTTTTTAAATTATCTTTAAATATAACTTTTTTTTTAATATAAACTGTGCAACTGTTTCATTCAAATTTTAGTTTTTAACATTATCAAACAAACATTATAAAATATATTTTAACATTTTATAATATTTTAATTACAATATTTAATAATATGTTATTTTTTAAATTTAAAAATTGAAAACACGCTGTCTTTTAGATAAAACATAAGAAAATTGGAATTATTTTATTTGATTATATATTCTCCAAAATATTTTAACTTTTTTGATGAAAAAATGATTTTTTTTGTTATACTAGTTTTAAAAAATATTAGAAGATTAAAGAAATGTAATGCAGCAAGACAATATTTTTTTTTTAATTTGAAGTTAGCTAAGTAATAATGAATTATGTGGATTTTAATTTATTGTGTTGAAAATTGAAATACTGTGATTTGTTCTGAAAATGTTTTTGAAAGCCCTTCATTCTTAGACACGTGCGAGAGCGGGTAGGTGATTAAACTTTGATGAAATGCACGCACGTGTGTCTCTGCGCCCTTTCTTTTAAATAAAAAATAGTAAAAATAATTAAAAGATGCCCAATTTGCACCCTACCGTCCTAATCTCCATACCGCACCCATTCCGCTGTCTCCCCAGTTTTCTACTCCCTCCCTTCCGTCCATCATAAGGGCATCCACAATGGATTCTATTTTACAAATAATTTTATTTTTTTTAATAAAAATTTTTTATATTAGGTATTACTATGATATTTAACATCTCAACTACACTAACAATTTAAACTAACAACAATCATTTTTCATTACATGAATCAAATAATTTATTTTTATTCTTCTTGATTTTGTTGATATGAAAATTACTAATAAGGTGTTGCTTCCTTTTTCAAAGAAGCTAACTTTCTTAAAGATAATGAGTGTTATTTATCTCATTACTCTCTCAACAATTTTATATTCTGAATCTTTCTTCTAAATCATTTAAAATTTGAATTGTGTATTGAAACACTTTTATATCCTTAATTTCAATATCTCTAAATTAATTTTTATGATTTTAATATATTTATAATTTAATCATCATATTAGATACTCTTACTTGTATCATGTGATGGCTTGAAACAAAATTAAAAAGTGTTAGGTCAGCCCGCCAATATACCCTATGACAGATGGGTTACCAATTTCAACCTGTATAACCTTAACGAACCAATGGTGAGTCGGGTCAAAACAGGTCAAACTGATCCATTTTGTCACTCGTAATTATCGTCACTCTTGCAATAGCTTGGATAACATATGTGAGGTTCCTCTCACGTGGAATTAGACCATTTATGTCATACATTCCTTCAAGCCAAGAGTTTGTCTCTTTATGGAATTTAACAATATATGTCACTCAAATTTGAGCTTATCTACACAAAGAACCATGATAATTTAATAAGTAAACTTAATGGGAATACAATTCCATTAAGTTTCTCCTATTGATACTTCATTATAGTAGGGATACAATTCTTTTTTTTTTCAAAAACAAATTAGAGATTAGTGTGAGATCATATTCAAATTGAAGATGTAAAATTAGTATTAATTTTTTTACCATCTCATGTAGTATAATCATAGAGATATATAGTCTAATAATCCAAGAGTACGACTTATTATATTCAGTTTGATGGACACTCTTTATGGACACAAATTATGATTAAGACATCTAGATTGTGTTAGGTGAACTTCCTAAGTTGTCAATGTTCAAATGTACTTTAATAACATGGATTTATATGGTTAGTCAATTGCAAGATAACATTAACAGAGATAAAAAAAAAAGTTTACAAGCTTGGATATTGCAAAAAATTCCCTTCTATTTCATTTACTAAGGCAAATTAAATAGATTTCTTAATTACCATACTAATGTATGATATGAGGGAATAAATAATCAACTATTCAAAATAAGAAATTGTCCTTAATTGTATAATTCAGAGTAGACGGTTGGTTGTTGTTACGTAAGTTTATGATAGTCAAAAGTTTATATTCGACACTTTAATTTTTTTTGCAAGATATGATAAGGTGTATAGTAGGTTGAGACTAAGTCATAGAAAGTGATATTGACAAGCAATGGACAAGAATATTATTCTTATTGTGGTTATACTCAATGGTAGAGTCACATCCCAAGTGTTTATGCAACCAATTTTGTTGATCATGAGTTTTAAGGGTACGATTAGTTAACCTCCTCAAAATTTTATTCATTTGTTATAATGACAAACTAACAAGACAAGGTGGAATCTTACCAATAGACTTAGTTATAACATATAATTCTTGAGTATAAGTAATCTTATTATGCATATGAGATTTCATCTTTTTATAAAAATAAGCAATCGAGTGGTATTCTTATTCAAAATAACATTGACTCTCATACCTAATGTATCAATATCTAATAAGATTGAAGGTTGACTGAAGTTATGAAGGGTAAAAAGTGCATCTTGCATGATAGTTGTATGTAAACTCTCAAATATTGCAATGGTATGATGTTGCTAGTGAAAATTGTTTTTCTTTAGCACATTTGTTAAAGGGGTTGCTATGGAATCAAAATCCTTAATAATTTTTTTTAATGGTCTTTCGGGTCCAAGAATCAATTGTTTCAAGTTATAAGAGGTATAATGACAAAAATGTTTAGACTTTTGTCTTTATATAAAACTACACATATATCCAAAATAATATGTCGTAAGTAGTCCATTCATAATTGAGAATAACTTTTCCAAATTAGTAAATATAGATTCTTATAACATTAGTACAAATTTTCATAAAATACTCATAAAGATATCATGAGATTATGAAAAGTAGAAGGGGCATGACATTATTATCCTTTCATGATGTTGTCATACGAAAAGGAATCTTATGTTACTCCTCTTCTTTTATCAATATCAAGTTACTCCCCTTCTTTGATCGATATCAAGATAATTTGATTTGAGATGCAACTAGTAAACATTCACCTTTTTTCTTGAAAGATGTGCAAGACAAAATTATATACATTATGTTATTATATCCCAATATTGATGATAAAAAACACATTAATATGGTGATTGCTACATTTAAGTTAACTCATCAATAATGTGATACAAAATCTTTTAATGTGATAAGCTAAACTTTAATCTTAAAAGTGGATTTTTTTACCACAGAGAGGCTCTTTTTTTCTTTTTTTTTTTACCAAAATGGGGTCGTTTTTAAAAAAAATACAAATTTGGACAAGTCGTGCCAAGTTGGCACGACTTTACCACGTCAACCTGAAGTCATGTCAAGTTGGCACAACTTTGTCCACATCATATTTTTTTTTTAAATAATTTCTTGTTTTTAAATATATATATATATTATAATTATTTAATTATAATTAAAATTATAAGTTATGTAATATTTGAAATTAATTTGATAAATAATTTTTTTATGAAGGAATAAATACATAAGTAAAGAGAATGGGGAAATTAATAATCAAACTTAAAATTGAATTTTATTATCAAGCTTATCTTTGCGAACAATAGCTTCTATTGTGACCTTCGGTTCTACCATATGAACATTTTTTTGGTTTATTTGAAATTGAATAATCCATTTCATTACAAATATGTTGTGTGCTAGGTATTCTTGATTGATGTCAACGCATCATGGGATTAGGTAAGAAATTCGGTCATGTATAAGTAGAACAATAATTCTGATTTTAAACTGAATTAAATTGGACTTCATAATTATTGTACCGTCTCCACAACATTTTTCTTTAAATTTATTTTATTATTATTTTAATGTAATATGTTATCATAAAAGGGGTAAAAAAAAGTTAGAGTCAAGAGAATACTTTTCCTCTAAAATATACAAAGTTTTTGAAGTGGGAAAGTTGGTCATCTCTGACTTGGCTTCTCCTTTCTTTGATTTCTTCTCACAGAACATGTTTCTTAGACCAGGTGCAATTGGTCCTAAAGGAAGTCACCCTTCAACAAAATAATAGTCAACAATGGAGAAACGTCCAATATGCTTGGTTTGTTTTTTTTTTTAAAAAAACTAACAGTAAACATTCAATAATAATGAACATAAACGATTCATATAAAAAAAATCATAATACAAAACTTTAAGTTAATAAATTTACGAGTTTTAACTTTCTGGTTTTCTATGAGATTTAATCTCACCTTTGTAATGTAGCTGTAAGAATTACTTAAATGGCACTTCATGAACACCACCTTTCCAACATAATGGCAGGTAACAGTTGCTGTCAAAAAAATGTAATTAATCAAACGGTTCATAAACCATCTTAAACTAAAATATCAAAACTTTATCACTATGTTGTCGTGGTTGTGACCTTCCCCAACCCTTCTCTTTCTTTTCCCGGTCTCCTCAATCATCAAGGTGGCCAACACAAAATTGAATACCAAAATGAAATATTTAATATTCAGTGTGTATATAAATCTTCAGATCTCAGCCACTTTCTTTTCATTCACAGATCAAGGTTCAAATAAAAGCATTACATGCTGTCAAGATCCACCATGAAGCATACTTTAGTAAAGTCAGCGGCACAAGCTCTGATTGGCGGTGGTCGTAGCTACTACCGCCACCTCCCAACAGCGAAGATCTTGGAGCCGACACACCAGCATGGCGGCGGCGCGTTTGGAAGCTTCTATTTGCGGAGGATGTCCACTCTTCCAGACACCAAGGATCACAACTCAGAGGAGAATAAAAACGAGGTCAAAGAGAACAACACCAACGCCGTCACGTCGAGTTACTGGGGGATATCAAGGCCCAAGGTTCATAGGGAGGACGGAACTGAGTGGCCATGGAACTGTTTCATGGTAAGAATGTCTGAACTCTTTGTAAGCTGAAAAGTTGACCTTTGTTTTACGGGGTGAAATATATTAATAAGGGAGTTTAATTCTACCTATATATTCTTATAAAATCAAATTTAACATGTTTTTATGTATTTTTTTATGATGTCTGAAGTTTGAGCTCTGATAATTTTTGCTTCTGTGATGTCTCTCGCAGCCATGGGACACTTACCACTCAGATGTGTCAATAGACGTGACCAAGCATCACACACCGAAGTCGTTAACGGACAAGGTTGCTTTTAAGTCTGTCAAGTTTCTAAGGGTTCTCTCTGATTTATACTTCAAGGTATGTGTTACTGCTATGCACTTATTATAGAATTGAATCTAAGTTGTGTCATATAGAAGAATCTGGTTCGACATGAACCAACTTGGTACAAAATATGGAAGAAATTGAGTTGATGATTTGATTTGAAATATTTATAGGAACGGTATGGGTGCCATGCCATGATGCTGGAAACAATTGCAGCTGTTCCAGGAATGGTGGGAGGGATGTTGCTGCACCTGAAGTCTCTGAGGAAGTTTCAGCACAGTGGGGGTTGGATCAAGGCATTGCTTGAGGAAGCAGAGAACGAGAGGATGCACCTGATGACCATGGTGGAGCTGGTGAATCCCAAATGGCACGAGAGGCTGCTGATTTTCGCTGCACAGGGCGTTTTCTTCAACGGTTTCTTCGTGTTTTACCTCCTCTCACCAAAAGCAGCACACAGGTTTGTTGGGTATTTAGAGGAAGAGGCTGTGATTTCATACACACAGCATTTGGAAGCAATTGAGAGTGGCAAAGTTGAAAACGTCCCTGCCCCTGCCATTGCTATTGACTACTGGAGGCTCCCCAAGGATGCAACTCTCAAGGACGTTGTCACTGTTATTCGTGCAGATGAGGCTCACCACAGGGATGTCAACCACTTTGCTTCTGTGAGTGCCATTTTTGTCACTTCTTCTTCATTGGGTTTGTTTGTTTCCCTTTGTTCTTCTTCTGAATGTTGTGTTCTTCTTCCTGCAGGATATTCATCACCAAGGAAAGGAATTAAGAGACGCTCCAGCTCCTGTTGGTTATCATTGAGTCATTGTTGTAAATTTTTAACAAAACCATTTCTAGCCTTTCTCATCTAAAACTTTCTATTTGTGCCTCAAGCTTCAATAAAATGTATTTTCAATCACTTTAAAACAGAAGTTTTATGGAGATCAGTAGTTCTATGATACAGTGGAGATCTTTATAATTTAAGATCACAGAAGAGAACAGGAAAAAAACCGAAAATATACGTGCCTCCGTATAGTTAAATAGGTGTAGTATTAGGGAAAATATACTATAAAGTGATGCAGATTTGTTTTCATAAGAAGAGATCTTTAGACTCTCAAATATGATCTCTCAAATAGAATCTAATTTCATTAATATTTAAGGGTGAGTTTATAATAGGGTTGTCACACAAAAAAGAATAGGATGTTTTTTATTCAATATATTAAGAAAGCTATGACATTAATCCATAAAAGGATTGAGCCTCATAATACTTTGAAAGAAATCAATTTCTGTATACAAAACGATAAAAAGGCCGCATATATTAAGTTATTGAAGAAGGACTCAAGAAAAGTTGATTAAATTACTTCATGAATATAACGACTTGTTTGCTTGGGTCTATGAAGAAATAATTTATTTAATAGAAATTTTGTTAAGCATCAATTGCACATTGCAGAGGGTAAAAAGCCACTGAAGTTTAAAATAACAGGTTATCTCAAAGAGTTGAATAGAACTGTAAAAGGTTAAAAAGAATTTTGCATAATGTTAATGAATATACCAGATTTTTAAAAACATGGTTTTTACAAGAATTCCTTAAAAGTAATAAAAGTTTTTACAAGTATGATAACCAAAGTAAAAATATACTTGATTTTTATACCAATTCACTAAATTATTCTTTAAAAGAATATATAAAATAATATTAAGTTAACATAATTTAATGATATAATATATAAATTTTAATACCATTTATAAAAAAATATGAATTAAAAATGTATACTTAAAATTATATTTTAAGATAAAAAATATTAAAATAATTATTGTGTCACTACATAAAGCATTATCCGTTAATTTAAGAAAATAAATTTAATAATATTATTCATGAAATAATATTTTTTGGACAAACTTAAACAATAAAAATAATATTTTTTATGAAGTAAAATTAGTTTATATATAAATTAAAAAATAATAATTAAAAAATTATGAAAGAATTTACACCAAGAAAATTATTTTTAAACTGATTTAATTTATAAAAAACTTATTTTTATCCTTATAATATTTGTAAAAACACGTTTACAAATAAATCCCTATGAATGCGATGCTTAACAACAAACCAAAAAGTTGTTTGCTGTCCAGGTAGTGTTTAAATGGTTTATAAAAAAGAGTTAAATAAAATAAATAAATTGATTTTTTTTAAAATATAAGCATATTTGCTAATATTTAGCGTATTTTGTGATTATTTTTTAACCATACATAGTGAATGGTCAAAGTCAGACATGAGTGGAGTTATTATTGGTCGAATCGGAGCACAACGTGTTCTGCGTTACTGACTCTTACCGCCTTACTGACTCCGAGTAGATGATCATTTTAGTGACGGTTAATGCCCATTAAACATCCTCCACTTCTTTCCCATCATCATCACAGCCGTCGATACGTCACCGTCTTTAATCAACGGTCGAGAGCGTTTCCAACATGCCTCACGAGAGACGCATGGAACCGTAACTAACTTCTCTTGGTGATTCTTTTCCCTGCAAATGCGAGCTACGTTTCTTCTTCATTAACCGCAATAATACACTTCATATAATGTCAATATAAACGAAGTATCTGGAAAACGCGATTCTTCTCTCGAGAGATGAAGTTCATTGCATTCAGTTATACGGTTCGGCGAGCTTTGCTCAATGGCCGCAACTGCAACCACCTCGGTTCGACGGCGGTGATGGCGTGTGCGGCTCCGGAAACGAGGCTTCTCTGTGCCGGCGCCGCTAACGGAGGGCTCTTCTACTGGAGGAGGTCGATGGCTTCACCGGCGGAGGCAAAGTTGCCTGAGAAGGACAAGGAAAAGGAGAAGGCCGAGAAGAGTGTGGTGGAGTCCAGTTATTGGGGGATTTCGAGGCCGAGGATTATGAGAGAGGACGGAACGGAGTGGCCTTGGAACTGCTTCATGGTGAGGATTCTGTTTCTGATCACGAATGCAAGTTTAATTGAATATCTTTGCGTTGATTAGTGTTTATGATAAATTGATTATCATTGAGAAGTTCTCTCAGCGGATTTTGTTGTTGATTTCTGACTTCTGGGAGTAGATTTTCGTTGATTGTTGTTTCATATTTATGAATTAATTGTTAGAATATTTTATTAAACTTATAGGTAAACCGTCTCTAAAGAGAATTCACTGTCATGAATTAAAATTAAAAAACCAGTGTAATTTATATATCAGGTTAGTCTTGCTGTTAAAAATTATACGACGTGGCATATTTTTGTTATTTTGGTTCTTTAAACTTAACTGTTTGCTATAGTTTTGTCTCAAAACTAATCATATTTAATCTGTCAACTTAATTAATGTGCCAGAGAAATTACATTTTCATGGACTCTTTTTAATTTTAAGCTTTTGAGAGATCTACGTAATCTACTTATTATTAAATGATGTGGCTATGATTTTCTCTGAATTCTTACTGGCTTGCGATTTCATTTGCCTATGTAGCCTTGGGAGACTTATCAATCAAACCTGTCGATAGATCTTACTAAACATCATGTGCCAAAGAATTTTCCGGACAAAGTTGCTTACAGGACCGTGAAACTCCTCAGAATTCCCACAGATTTATTTTTTCAGGTGTGTGAATTGCAATATTTCACTCAATCTTGAAATTTCCTATAGTTCGATACAAAACAAAAGGAAAAAGGAAGTATTTAAGGGTTGCTAAAACTATAAGTTCGTAAGTCATGTGGATCTGTTAAGTTTATTTAGAACTGCTTGGCTCCCACTTGAGTAGATGATAAAAATTGCATCATTTGTACATGAGAAAGGTGTTTAGTGTTACTTGTATACTTTTATTTTGGTTGTGAATTAGATGTTTATTGATAGCTTCATTTTTTACTTATTCATGGAAGTCATGAATGATTTATGTTATCTATATTTCTTAATTTATGTTTTTATAAGGACTACATGCTGCAGCTTCATAATATCTTTACAAGATATTCTTATTCTTCAAGGTGATAGTGTCGTTCATAATTTTCTATACATATTTTCAGAGACGGTATGGTTGCCGTGCAATGATGCTAGAAACGGTTGCAGCTGTTCCTGGCATGGTAGGAGGGATGTTGTTGCACCTTAGGTCACTGCGTAAGTTTCAGCAAAGTGGTGGTTGGATCAAAGCATTGATGGAGGAAGCAGAGAATGAGAGAATGCACCTAATGACTATGGTGGAACTTGTGAAGCCTAAATGGTACGAAAGGCTGCTGGTTCTTGCTGTACAGGGAGTTTTCTTCAATGCGTTTTTTGCACTTTACATACTCTCCCCCAAGGTGGCTCATAGAATAGTTGGGTATCTTGAGGAGGAGGCTATACATTCTTACACGGAGTATTTGAAGGATATTGAAAGAGGTGCAATCGAAAATGTTCCTGCTCCTGCCATTGCAATAGACTATTGGAGGCTTCCCAAGGATGCCAAGTTGAAAGATGTTATAACAGTCATTCGTGCTGACGAGGCTCATCATCGAGATGTGAATCATTTTGCTTCTGTGAGTGTTCTTTATTACTTGCATAACCATCCTTTTCCCTGTGTTAAAACAAGGATGCTTCTTCAACTTCGAGAACTTATCCACTAAAACTGTTTTCACGATATATTTGCTTTATACTTTTATTTTATATATTTCCTTTGACTAATTATAATGAAATTTTTTCATGATGCACAAATCATGAAAATTGTACATTTTGGTAAAGATGAGAATGCTATAAGATAAAATCCACTAAGAATAATAATCTGGCAGACAAACTAGATGGACATTCTTCCCCCAATTTTCTCAGTCCCTGCCTAGAATTTAAATACGAATTCAAGTTATCGAACTGACGAGTGTATAAGTAGCTTTTGCTGCAGAGGGAACATATATACATTTATTGTCGTACCTAGTTGAATAGGTTTAACACAGACCAACAGAAGGTATAAATTTCATTAATGAAAGTTCACTTATATTCTGCGGAGTTGTTTGTTATTTCCTTTGAGAGGATTGAGAGGGGGTAGAGACATACAAATTGTAACCAACTAGTTAGACAGCATATTATGTGTAGGTCTGATATGTTCCTTTGTCGATCTAGTTATGTAGAACTTAGGAGGAAGTGAGGTGAGCATAGCTTGTTTAAAAATAAACGTTGATTAAATTTACCGTATTTATTTATGATATCTAATGTGTCTCCATGTGGACATTGCTTAAGCATTGCTGATCCAGGTTGATTTTTATGTAATACCATAATGTTTTTCATGCAGGATATCCACTTTCAAGGTAAAGAACTGCGGGAAGCACCAGCTCCTCTTGGTTATCACTAAGTCTTTACTGACACGAAAATGAAATGGCCCGTGCTCTTAGAAACCTAGAAGTTGCTTATAGTACAGAACTCCTCTACAATTGCACTGTTCAATAAATATTTCAATGATTATATTGCAATATCATCTGAGAACATATCCACAATTGGAAAGTTAGAGGACAATAAGATAGAATGATGGGTTAATATGCATTTATTATCTTTGATGACAAGTATCGAAACTTCACACCAGTAAACATTATGACTGATAAAGTGTAATTAGAAATTCAGAAATTAAATTTCAATTTGAAGATAGATTACATTGTAGGCATTTTCTTTATAGGCTCTTATGTGTAGACTTGCCTATTATCTTTATACGGATTGAAATACTGAAGAGGGATGACTTGATTATGTCTGTGTGATATCTGGGCTTGTTTGTTGGCTTGTACTTATTGCACCACAGTGGCAGGGGCAACAGGGCTATTTTGTCGTTCGTTTGTCTTGGTCGGTCGCAATTGGGTTGGGATGGAGTCTTTTCTAGGTGCATGAAGTGCAGTTTCCCTCAAATCGTTGAAGCTGTGGTCATGGGGGCGTAGGAGAGAGATGATTTCAACTTTGGAGTTTGTTGGAAGAGGGATGTGGTCCGTCATCTGCTCCCTAATTTCCTGAGGTAGTTTTGAGGATGGAAGATTGTTAGCAAGCAACAGACATACTCTGGTTGAAGGCTGGTCTTGATGGGAATCGATTTTCCCCACGTGGTCATTAGGGGTCATCCAATAGTGAAGGAGGAGATTGTTTCACCATGGGTGGAACGGAATGAATTTACCCTTTCCGACAGATGGCACCAGAGGATTTGGGTGAAGATCTTGAAATTTAAGCTAGCTCCACTATGGGATGGTGGACTTCTGATGATATTTGGTGCGGGGAAGACTAACTAAGTTTTAACAAAATAACAAGAATTGGATAACTGACCTACAAACAGGTTAGTTTTATGGGCATTAGATAAAAAAAATATTGAAAACTTGTTACACTTTACTGATATAAAAAAAATGTATTTTTGTCATTTTATATAAAATTTTAAATTTTAAGTAAAAAAAGAGAATTATATACTGAATCAGGCTCTCAATGTATTTTTTTTCAAAAAAAACATTTTATAAAAGGTTTGAGTAGATTTTATAAAAACATTTTTAGAAAAACTATTCCCAATAAGATCATTAGATGGCATGAGGATTATCATCAAATGCTTGAAAAACGTTTGAAAATATTTTCTCAAAAGGCCAATCACATCGTACAAGAGCAAAAGATGAGAAGGTTAAAACACTTTTAAAGGAATTTTTTCATGCATCTTTATACTTTTAAAAATGTTGAAAATATTCATGATGGATTCTAAATATAAAAATTTCTATTATGGATTTACAATCTGATATATAAAATTTATATTTTAAAATATACAATTTTCTCTCCTTAGATTACGTTTTAAGAGAGGTATATTTAATTTTGCTTTAATACTAAAAATATAAAAAAAGAAGTCTTGGAAATAAATGAATAACATGATGTATTGAACAAGAACCATAAGATTGTCTTGTAAGATGAAATGTAGTCGGAAGAAAGAAAAAACTTAATTATTTTGTCTCTCGAAAAATTCTTTACTCAAAGCTAATCACGAGTCAGCTTCAGCTTATACCAATCAGCTTTAATCTGTTTAAAGCACTTATTTGTTTTCTCCATCATTGCTATACATTTTGTTATTATCTCACCCCTTTCTTGAAGTTGCTGTATCATCTCATTTTTTTCTGTCACCAATTTTGTTATCATCTCATCTTTTTCTTGAAGTTGTTGGATGGCCTCATCTTTTTCTTTGATCAATTTTGTTATTATCTCATTTGATTCCTTCATTGTTGCTATAGATTTCCTTGGGTAACTGAAACAACCCAGCATGCAAGCATTTGGCATTTATCAGCTTTGGTTTCCAACGTGCCCATGTCATTCTCATGGCTTGAGAATCTCAATTTTCTTACTTTTAGTTTCACTATATTGTCTTTTTTTCAGAAGAATACTATCATATATCATTATAATAAAAACAATAGTGTACCTATAGGACACTCACATATAGAAGAGTACTATCATATATCATTATAATCAAAACAATGGTATAAATATAGAGCACTCAAATCATAATCAGCAAAACATACTCAACACACCAAAGTCAGAGCAGATATAGAGGGGTCGAGAAGAAGAGTTTGAGAGTGAGAAAAAGTTCTCCGTTCGGTTTCGTCTGTGTCTTCGCGACAGTGAGAGGCAATGTTCGTGTAATAACTCTTTTAACATAATTGGGGTTCGTGTAATAACTTTTGACTCAATCAAGATGTCTTCAAAAGACAAGCGCGATAACAACCAAACAAAAAAAAAGAGAAAAATACCACCGCAACGCAACCAAAGCAACGAAGAACAATTGATATGCAGATTGCAGAGAGAGAAGACGTACTCTGTCTGCGTTAGGAAGGTAAAACCCTGAAATGGTGAGAGGGATGGGAAATAAAGAAGATCAATAAACCCTAGTTTGATTTTGGTTGCAGAAATAAGAGAAATAGAAAGGGCGCTTTCAGAGTTAGTAACAACAAAAATATATTTTCTATCTTTTGTAATGTTTTTCTCTCTCTCTTCTCAATTTCAAAACAGAAAAACCTCACCCATATTTAAAGCAAACACGAAGAAAGGAAGATAGAAAATAAAATAGCCGAAAACAGTAAACAATTCTTCAGTTCAAATGCAGATAAATATACTGTGATACCAAACTGGATTGGATTATGAACACAAGTTGAGTCCATCAATGCTGAAAATTCTATTATACTACTACCCTAACACATCCACTCCTAACACATCCACTCTAAAATGGTTAGCCTAGTCAATTCAGACCATCCCGAAAAAAGTGGAAGGACTATTAGTCAGAAAATTTATTTACGGATAAATTTATGCTGTATATGCATAAATGCTCAAAATTTTAAAAAACTAAATTAATGACATTTACATAATTAACAAAGGGTGGCCAAAAAACACTGATCATGACCATAAACAGAAATGCAGTTCGGTAGATGAGATGACAGAAGATAAGGTCCGAGTTGCCCACGAGAGTAACAATAGCTGTGAAACTGCCATAGAAGATAAGGTATTCAGGTATGGAGGGTGGGCGTACTACAAAATTCAGAAGAGGGTGCTGTGCTTCAAAACAGAGATGGCTCAATGTTGGAAAACTGAATAAGGGTGGTAAAAGAGAGTTTTTCGCTAAACTAAACCGTTCGAATGTTTTATTTGATAATAAGAGAAACATGGTAATCATTGCTAATAACAAACCCACAATCTTATAAAATTCATATCACCAAAACAAACACCATGTTTATCAGCATCACCTAGCATTCGAATATAGCTGTCAAGAGCAACTGCGATTTATCAATAGTCACCAGATCACACAATTACGATTTCAGTGTGATATGCTTATTCTTCAATTTAAATTTTGTTTGATAAATAATTGATTTTAAGAAATAGCGTTTTTTATCTCAAATTCTATCGGCAAAACAAGCCATTATATCTCTAAATTAAGCTGAATCAAAGACACAAAACATGTTCACAAGAAAAAAAAAAAATAAAAATTCTGAACCCTAAAGAGACAGCCTCACTCAGTACAAAAACAATAAAATCCACATAAATAGGGTTCCATTTCATTTAATTTGGCGAATAGGATGGCAAAGGGAGAAAAACGATTGCGTGGATAGTTTCTGAAGAATACAGAGTAGAGTGAGTGACCGGAAACGGCGCAGTTGCAGGGTTCGCCGTCAAACGGAGAATGAAGAGGCACAGACAATGAAAGAGGCTCCTTCAACATTTACTAAGTAAAATGGTTTTTATATGTTCCACTTTACGTCAATAAATATTAATATTTTAATTATTTTTAATTTTAAAAATTATACATCAATAAATATTAATATTTTAATTTTAAAAATTAGTTTAACATTTTACATTTTATTTATATTTTTATTAAAAATATTTTTTTTTAAATAAAATTATTTTAAATATTAATATTTTATTACGGAGGTAAAATGGAGTAAGGATCAAAATATATCTCTATTTAATAATTTAAAATAGATCAAAAAATAATTTGGGGTTTTTCATTACATATTTTTTATATAAAAAAGCATTCTACCAAATATGTTATTAAATATGAATAAATAAAACTGGTTTTATTTTTAATTCAGTTTCATATATTTTTAATATACATATAAATGAAAAAAAATTTGTGTTGAAACAAGTTTAGGACTGGTCCATGTACTATTTTAGGGTTTAATTTCTTGCATTTGATAATTTTTTTGGACTATTCTTTTATTTTAAAATGAAATTTTAAATATAATTTGATACTAAATAACATTTAAATATAAAAAAAAATAAATAAAAAAATAAAAAAATATATATATATATATACATTTTCTAACAAATTAATTAAAAAATAATAATAATATATATACTATATTTATGTAACAATTTATAATAATGAATGAGTGTTTTACATACTCACCCCAATGTGGCTCATAGAATAGTTGGGTATCTTGATACATTCTTTCACGGAGTATTTGAAGGATATTGAAAGAACTTATCCACGGAGATGTGAATCATTTTGTTTCTGTGAGTGTTCTTTATTACTTGAATAACCATCCTTTTCCCTGTGTTAAAACAAAGATGCTTCTTCAACTTCGTTCGCGAACTTATCCACCAAAACTGTTTTCAAGATATATTTGCTTTATACTTTTATTTTATATATTCCCTTTGACTAATTATAATGAAGGTTAAAACACTTATAAAGGGATTTTTTCATGCATCCTTATATTTTTAAAAATATTCATTATGGATTCTAAATATAAAAATTTATATTATGGATTTACAATCTGATATCTAAAATTTGTATTTAAAAATATACAATATAAAATATAAAACTTTTATTCCATATAATTCAAAATATGAAATTTATAGGACAAAATTTTGAAATACAAAATTTGTATTTTGAATTTCAAATTCTCAGTTTTTTATTTTAGATTATACAATTCAAAATATAAAAATTTTTAAATTTTAAATTCTATTTTTTTAATCTGATAATTCTTTAATCTGAAAGTTTCCAAATTTTATATTCTAGAACTAGAAGAAATGTTCAAAAAAAAATATTAAAGGAGTAAATTAGATTTTTTTTTTTGCAATATACATGAAGAAATTCTCCACTTATAATGATTTATCTAAACACTAGATTATCATCTTTTACCATATCTATTTAGATCTATTAATTAAAAAAATTTACAATTGCACAACATGTTAATTTTTTTATAGGATAGTTAGTTTGGTTACAGTAAGTTTTCTACTTTTGAGCATCGAGAGAATAAAATTGAAGCTTGTGTGCAAATCTTGACCTTAAATTAATATTTTTAATTTAGTAAAAGTTGTTAGCCTTCACATGACATTTTTTTTTTCTTTACAAACAAACAATCAGACAATATTATTTTTTTAAATATTTTTTTTATTATTAAGGATATAAAATTTATCATACAAACACGAAAGATGTGTCAAAATCACTGTAAAAATTTGTAATTTATGTTCGATAAAGAGTATATGGTCAAACAATGAGATGTATGTTGTGTTGAAGACATTACAAGTGTATACCAACTTCATGTTAGTGTTTTATAATAGTCAATGTATAATTATTCTACATAATGTCTTAAGTTATATATGTGAGATTTCATCGTGTATATTTTTGTGTTAAGATTTTTTTTTATCATCTAATTGATGTATATATGATAAACAATTTTATTTAGATGATATTATAGTCTTCACATGGACTTATTTTTCTTTTCTTGAAGTATAAGAACTTTTTTTCCTACATATAAACAAACTATGTTTAATTTATTAAACTAATACTATCATCAAAATCATTGATTCTTTTGATAATAATACTATATATTAGTAGATGGGAATTAGAATATTTATTAAAAGTTATCTTTTCCTTTACCACATTGTTTATATCTTAATAATTGATTCGTGACTATGGTAGATAAGGGGATAATGTTATGAGATTGACCAACTCCAAGAATTACTGTTAGACTACATTATAATTACAAAGACATATTATCTCGACACTGATTTCAAATATTAGACCTACAATTTATCTTGTTTTGTCAAAAAATATTCTTGAAACTATTAAGAGAAATGAATATTAAATTTTTATGAGTTTATGTTAACTAGAAATACTAACACGTAGTTTCATATCATTTAGGAGTCGAAGTTAATGGCAGTTTAAATACATATTCCTCTCTTAACTCACCAAGATGTCTTTTAAGGACAAAACCGTGACGAAACTCCGAGCTCCAAAGCGGACAGTACCTCATATGTGATCATTGACCCTGAGGATGCTATATCAACAAATTTTATAAGATAAGATAAGGCTCATTAAGTAAGCCATTTTATTCATAATGGTCATTGATGGTAATGAAAGCTCGGTTAGGAGATGTATACATCTGAGCTCGTTGATATTTCAAATATGGCGGGTAGGTACATAAGCCTCCCAACTCGAAAGCCGAGGTGATAAATCTGGTGATGAGCAACCAAAGGGTGAACGAGTTCCTTATTGCATTTTCATCTTTTACCTTAACGTCTATGTTCCAAATCTCTATTAAGATATAATTGAGTTCATCCAAGTGAACCTATAGTGATGTACCCTCCTTCACACACATTCCAAAAATATTATATTCCACATAAGTTTGTTGCAGAAGGACTTCGTCATGAACCTACTTTTCTAACTTCAACGACAATGCTAAAGAGTTATTTTCTCTACAAAATCTTAAAGAGCCTTATTCAACAATGATAGAAGGATTGTTAAATGTGTTTTTTCCTCAAACTAATTCTTTATGCCTGACACAATGCTTATACCCTTTGCCTCTTGAGTAAGAATCTCATTTTGATTCTCCATAGGTTGAAAATATTTTTTTTGTGTTGAACTTCTTTATCTTAAATGCGATGCACATCTATCTTTCAAGAATCTTGATTACAAACGTAGTAAAAAGATAAAAACTTACTATGATACCACTTTTTTATCACCTAATGCCAAAATGAGCCTAAAAAACAATAAAAGAAACAACGTAATAATAATTGTGAATCACACCAACAAGAGATGACAAACAAATAACCAACAAAGCAAGATAAATATGAATAACAATGTAAGTGATTTTGATAATGGTTTGTTGTGCATAAAATGCCAAAATGAGCTAATGAACAATGAAAGAAACATTGGAATACTAATTGTGAGTCATTATGATAAGATATGATGAACAAATAACTCACAAAGCATAAAACATGATAAAAATGAATAAAATAATCTTTTATTAACTTTATTGTAAGGTTCTTAGTTATAACTTCAAATATGCAAGATTTCTTTGTAAGAAGTATGTGTCTCCCTTATCTTATATAAGATTATCAAACTAATATGAGATAACTTTTGCAATGATGAGTGGTTCACTAAACAATGTGCATTGATTCATCGAGAATTAAGACAAACAAGTGAGTCTAAAACTATTAGATAATCTACATAATTATGAACGGAACATTCTAACTGCGAGATTATATTTATACCACTAGACGAACCATTTTAAACATAGTCGGGTAAACCAAAATCTAGAATAACAAAAATGACTTATTTATCTTCATCCTTTTCATTGAGTTTTAAATTGTTAAAGTTTACATGTTCACTATTTCTTATTTATCTTCATCCTTTTCATTGAGTTTTAAATGGTTAAAGTTTACATGTTCATTATTTCTTTTTTCTTTAACACACTCTTCTTCTCTTTTCGTTAATCCAATTTAATTGTTTTTAATTTATTTCTTTCATTTAAAAAAATCCATAAAAAAATTGGTTAGGAAATCTTTAATAAGAATTTATTTTAAAAGGGTTCTTAATAATGAAAAAAAGAGTATGTTAAACTAGTCTCATAAATATGATTTTTTTAAAATTATATAAATAATGTAAATAATTATTTTTCATAAATACTTCTCTTTAATTTTACATACGAGGTTTGTAAATCATATATTTTTTTATTAGTAAAGAACTAAAAAAAAAACTTTCATTAAAGATTCTCTTGCTGCTAAAAAAAAGAGAAAAATATATAAAAAAAGTGTGAAAAATGGTGTTTCTCTGGCTTGGATGTCTATAGATAATTTTCGATTGTTTTGAACATACCGGTGACTAGTGAAGTCAAGACCCACCATAGTGTGGACGTCTGTACTATAAGATACGCAACCGCAAGGCTTATCGACTTTTCTCTATTTTTCTACCCAATCCAATGGATTCTGCGTTTTCCGTTACCACCACGGCGCACATGGCGCTTTTCAGAGCGCTTCACCGTCATTTTGCTGGAGCTCCTCAACGCGCCTTTGTCCGCCGCAACCTCAAATGCCTCGTTGCTTCCTACAACAACCGCTGCAGCATTCCATGTTCTTTCACTTCCGCGCCGTCGCCGTCCTCGTTCCGCTGCTTCCGCGGATTGTTCCCGCGAACGCCGTGCCGACTGCGCTGCATTTCGAGCTCCGCCGCTTCCTGTGCTTCTTCTACCGGCGGTGGAAATGGAGGCGGTGGAACCGGTGAGAGCGGAGGTTCTGGCGGTTCTGGCGGTGAGTCTGGTGATGCTAGTCTCCAATTGGTTGGGGACGCGTCACAGGAGCTTTCGGCACTTTCGCCTGATGTTATCATTCTCGATGTTTCAGTGTGAACTCTTCTCTCTGTGTAGAATTTTTCGTGTTATTTTTATTTTTAGTATTTCATTTTTTGTTTGTGCGTGTGATAGGGAATGGTGTGCGGGGGATGCGCGGCGACTGTGAAAAGGATACTGGAAAATCGAGTAAGTATTTCAAATTTTGTATTTGGTCTGGTTTACAATCTAAACTTTGGATGCTTCCATTATTTTATTTGTAAGATGATTAGTATACTGGTTCTGTTGTTGGGGGCGTTCTGCTAGGTTTACCATGAGCGTGCGGTTTTTTTTTCGTAAGTCTGTGGATGTCGTGGGAGATGATTGACCTTAATGCGGAAAATTTTTCAACAGTTTCTAAACAATGTCTAAATCCTTAATGTAACTTTACTTTTTACTGTGCTTATTTACAAGAGAAGAAAGGTCGAAAGTTAGTTTGTGTGAAAGGGTGTAACTAGCGTACTGTGTAGGTTGCATATCCTCGATAATCTCTTCTTTCTTAACAAAAATATGAACAAAGGAAAAGATATTTAAGCTGTATAACAGTTCTATTCTATCATATTCTCTGAAGGAGCACTTTCTCTCTTTGAGTGTGTAAGTAAATCCAATCTGATGGTTCAGATTATTTCACTCATTTGGCATGTTGGTATTTTATTTTTAAGTGAACGGACCTAAACTATCATATTTGATAAGATTAATAGTCGGGATTTGGGAGACCTATACCTGGGTAAACGGATCAATCAATTGATTCCAAGAGTAACTCTAAGAGAGTTACATGTATCTAAGAGCAATCAATTGACTCCAAAGTAGCTCTAAGAGTTACTCCATCCTCACCCTTTATTTTCTTGTGATCTAATGATTAAGATGAGATACTTTGTAGAACAATCAGACTACAGGGAAATGAATGGTGAAGATGAGGAGGAACTCTCTTAGAGTTATATATGTGTGTGTATGTATGAATGAATGTATGAGAATATAGCCTGGGCTTGATAGTGTAATACTATCATTTAATCACATACTACCATGTATGGTAAGTTTGTTGACTTTTACAGCGACTATTTTAAAAATTAAATACTAAATGTGATTTTGATTGCTTGGCTGTGGAAGCTGTTGTGCCAACAGTGCATAGTTGATAAACCCTCTCCATATTTTTTTACAGTAATCTAAATACAGTTTTTTTACTTTTTATACCAATGAACATTGGGTAGCCACAGGTGTCATCAGCTAGTGTAAATTTAACAACAGAGACAGCAATCGTTTGGCCTATATCTGAAGCAAAGAATGCACCAAATTGGCAAAAGCAATTAGGGGAGGCACTTGCAGATCATTTAACTAGCTGTGGTTACAATTCTAGCCTCCGAGGTATTATTCATTCCTACCAGTTGAGCTAGCCATTATTGAGTCAATTCTGTGTCTTTTTATCTTTTTTACTTTGGTATATGCTTATTTTTCATAAAAATCACATGCATGATTGGTTATACTACTTTTACATCATTTAATTATATTATTTTTTGCACATGCCCATCCTATCTTATTAATGTCCTTTGGCTTGTTTGTTAACTTAGTCAAAGTCATGTCTGTTACTGTTTGAATTGTTAGAGTTGATTGCTTGATTCTTGGAATCTTTGTCATAAGGAAGCCTACTATTTGAAATATTTGGTTGTTTGGTATTAAACTGTATGTCTGTATTTATATGTTATTATTAGTACAATTGGCTCTAATTTTGGCCTATGTGTCTTTGGGATTCATGTATTAAGTAAAGCTGTAAATAATTGTAATATCTATTTTAGTTGGACCTTTCATTGTAATACAACGAGCTTGCTATATCTGGTCTATGTATCTCTGAATCTTGGATAAATAATAATTCAAGTATTAATTAAAGCTGTAAACAATAGCAGTACAGTACCTATTTTAGTGGGGCTTCCTTCTTTAAGTCATAGTTTAAAATGAGTATCTCATTACCTGTGAACAACAACTCTGAATTGAGTGTTCACACCTTGCTTTATTTAAAATTATTTACACCTTAATGTTGTCCACTTATTTCAAAATTCTTATGATCTCTATATTATCAATATTTTTAGTTCTTATATCATTATTAGTGTTAATTTGTAAAGGTTCAAGTGTACTCTATGGACTGAACTAGAAGCTAGGATTTTAATTTGAAATTCTTAAATTGTGTGAATATAAATGACCAACAACTGGTCTTCCTACCAAACTTCAATTGGGAATAATATATGCTAGCTCTTTCTGAAGTAAGAATAAGATTTATACGCATGGAGGTTCCTTTCAATTGTTTTTAATAGACATAACATCAATATTGGTCACATGACTCCTATAGTCCTCTGGCTGTCCACTTAGCAGTCACTACTTCATATGAGATTAAATCTTACCGCATGTAGAATTTCATTTCATTTACATAAAATTGGCGGGTTAAGTGGCAGGTGAAGAAGCTAGCTACTGAAGGAGGTATTTCACCATATAAATGCAAAAGTGGTTTTCTGGAGTCAATGGTATGCCATCAATTCATGGGGTTCTAAGTTTTAATGCATTACCTTTTGTATGAGTAAATTTTTTTCAAATCTTATATCCACCCTACTACTTAGATATAAAGGATATTTTAAAAACCATTATTCATGTTATACTTTCTCCCTTCAGAAGGTGAATCCCGGATGCTTCTTGTGATGGGTATTGGAGAGCCATGTCTCTGTTCTGGTGCCCTTGCACGGTGAAGAATTTTGCTGATGTTGAATTTGCGACTAGCCCTTAGTTATAAAGAATTTTGGGGACTCTTATTCATGTGCAATTGGTTTATTTTGTTTTTGTTTGTATGATTGATGAGAATATATATCTGTGTATCCAATTAATGTATACATTTGTTGTATTTTATTTTAACAAGCTCCAGTATAATAAAACCCTAACACCTTTATTATTGTTATAACTTAAAACTATATTGTTCTCCTTTCATGATGTGTTTTTCTTCTCAATCTCTGAATTCTTTTTATCATGGCAATTCAAGCTTTGCTTCTTTTTGTTTTGTAGCTTTAAGAGTATTTTTTATTTATTTATAGACCATATACCTCATGTGCATATTAGTACAATCTTACTTACTAGTGAGCAAATGATTGCGATGATATAAAATGTTGCAAGGGTTTGTGATGAGAAAATGGTGTAAATCTTCGAATCCCTAAGAGGCTACTAACTACTGGGCCAAATACACCTAGGGATGGCAACTTAACCCGTCCCGATTTTGACAAGGAATCCCCGCATTGACTGAGTACGAATATGGGTATGTACATATCCGTTTTGTCCCCGTCCCCATATCCGTCTCAATACCCATTCTTGTCCTCATACTTGTCTCCGTTTTAAATTACTAAAACACCTTTAATTTATCTGGTAACCTAAAAATCTTATATTAACTTTTCTTTGGTCATTAGTTTCGTAACTTATTTCTAGGTCATACATTTGATCATGTTTACTCTTTTCTATAATTATTTAATCTTTATCTAATTGTTATTTGATACTCTCATTTGATATTTGTACAATTATAATTTCTTTCTTGAAGTTTGACATTGAAGAAAAGAAAATGTTTATGCTTATGACATTGAATGTTGTTGATATTGTTCATCTTGTCCCTTTTCTCTCCACTGACAATGACTTTTGTATCCGAGTCTTCGTCTAATTTATTCTCTATTAGTCATCTCATAAGTGCTCTTGAGTGTTTCTTTTGCTAAGTATTTGGTTTTCTTATGGGATCAAAGTTCGAGACAGATGATTGGTGTTGGGTGTGGGTCCCATGGTCTTTATCACCTTTTTACTTCTGTTCATGTTGCCTTTTGGTGGATTCCCCTTCTTACATCAATGCTCAAGTGGTTCACCCTAGCCTTGCCAAGTCGCAACACTTGGTACTATGTCTATCTAAGTTGTCTACTTTATCATATGAGTTGTGTCATTTAGGAAAACATAGTCGCGGTCCATTTACTAACCATGTTCCCAACATAGCCTTGTCATCGTTTGCTTTAGTTCACTTTGATATTTGATGACCAAATCATATTAGGTATACTTTGGGATTTCAGCATTTTGTAATTATCATTGATAATTATTCTGGATGTACTTGTTTTGTAATGAATTTGGTGTTTCTTTTTGTACTTTTATATGGCGACAATGGTTATGAGTATTTCTCCCATTCTTTCTAGACATTCATGGCTACCCAAGATATACTCATCAATAAAATGGAGTGGTGGAGCACAAGAATTGATATTTAATTGAAACAACTTGTACCCTTTTACTTCATGGTCATGTTTCTCAACAATTTTGTGGTGATGTTGTTTTCCGTACTATCTCATTAAACATGTGCCTTCTTTTGTCTTGAACAACCTAATACCTCACTGCATTTTGTTTCCTCATCAACCTCTTCACTCCTTAAGTTCTCGAGTCGTCAAGTTTTCATTCTTTGTTCACAATCTTAGTCACAATCTTGATAAATTGTCAGCTCGATTTCATGAGTGTCATTTTAGGCTTCCCTTGGTCTGAAAAAGGGTATAAATGTTTCTCACCTTTCATTTCTTGCTATTGGATTTGAATTAATGTCACATTCTTAAGTCTTCTCTCTACTTTGAGTTTAATTATGAGACAATTGGATTTGAACTAATATCACATTCTTTAAGTTTTCTCTCTACTTTGAGTTTAATTCCCTCATTTATGAGATTGTCTTAATACCCAGGACCACCCATTTTGTCTTTGATACCTTTGTCATGTTTGGTGTGTCACTGTCAGTAGATCCACCACTTTAACCTCCTTTTCAGGTTTATCATGGTTGGCAACATCCACACCTTCCTATCGGGCCACCTCGTTCATCTCCGCCTCTTGAACCCAATCTCCCTATTGCAATTCATAAAAGGTATATGATCCACCAATAATCCTTCCCTTCATTATGTTGCTCTAAGCTATCATCGACTGTCTCCATCCCATTAAACTTGTCTTTCTTTTATTTCTTGTGTCAATTCCAAAAACTACAAATGATGTCTTAGCTTGCCTTAGTTGTAGACAAGCCATTCTCGATGAATTGTGTGCTCTTATTGGGATCTTGACCATTTGCCTCCTGGGAAGTATGTTGCTGGTTGCAAGTGGATTTTCAGATTGAAAGTTGTCCCAAATGGCACGCTTGATGGGCTCAAAGCTCATTTGGTACATTAAAAGATCCCCAAGAAAAGGTTTGTTATATGGACATTATCATACTTGAGTTGTGAGATACTCAAATGCAAATTGAGCAAGCTTTCTTACTAACAGGAGATCCATTTCTAGATATTGTGCCTTTGTTCGTGACTACTTGATTCCTTGGAAGAAACAAGAAGCAAATGTAGTGTTAAAATCAATAGAAGTAGAGGATAGAGCTATGACTTTTGCCTCTTATGAGCTTATTTGGTTCAAATAAAGTATTAAAGAACACATATTTAAGGAGGTTACAAAGAAGATCTCATGTGTGATTACCAAGTTTCCCTTCATTTTGCCTGAAATCCACAGTATTCCACGAAAGGACAAAACATATGGAGATTTATTGTCACTTCATTCGAGAAAAAGTTTATTTGTAGACATTACTAATCAATTTGTTAATTCCAATCATTGGTTGACTCTGTTTTCAGCAAATCACTGGAAGATCCTAGAATTGATTATATATGTAACAAGCTTGGTGTAATTTGATTTATATGCTCCAGCTTGAGGTGGAGTGTTAGATGTATTTTATTTATGAGCTTGAGTCCATCTCTATGTAATGCTAAACTACACTATGCATTATAAATGTGTATATATGTTTCTTTGCTGTTCTCTCTACACACAGGGATTCCATTACACATGACTCTACCATTCTCTCTACTCTAACTAAATATGAAACAAATCATGAGATAAGGAAAAATGATAAGTTGATGAGAAATCCTAAGAGGTATTGAGGAAATAGGGAAACTAATTGTTAAAGATAACAATCAATATAGTATTGGACATTTCATAAATTTTACCATTTTCTACTGAATTTTGTTCCTGTAAAGGCCTGATTGGAATAATTACTTGTTCTGCCACTTGAGTGAATAAAATATTGATTAAATTACAAAAACGATACAAGATTTAATGGCAAAAATATTTCCAGTCAAGGAATAGTTAACAACTAAGTGATTAAGTGAGGTCATTTGGTGGTTTCTTATTAATAACTAGCCAGATGAGTGGTTAATGCTCCTAAATTTTAAATATTTTTATCTAGAATTATTTAATGGTGATTTTCCTAACCTCTCCCTGCGAATAGTTGTATCAATCAGATTCTAGTCATTTATAAATTTTGATCTTGGTTCAAATTATAATTGTCAGAGGGATTAAATTCTTTTTCTAAGTTGAAGCTTAAGGGTTGTATGTAGTTTAAATGAGAGCATATTTCTCCACTGGTGTGTTTGATTGCTGACCATTCTGATCCTGAAAGTGCAGATTCTACAAGAGACAATTTCCTCCAAATTTTTGAAAGGAAGATGGAGGAAAGACACAGACAATTAAGAGAAAGTGGTAAGCACTAATTAAATCTTATACTAAATATTGCAACAAGACTTATGCTATTTCTGAGTTGTTCTCTGATGATTCAACTACTGTAACTTCTGAGACTAATTGGTGACCTTTCTTTTTTATATGCTGTTTAAAGGTCGTGAACTAGCTGTTTCTTGGGCTCTATGTGCTGTCTGTCTTGTTGGCCACTTCTCTCATTTCTTTGCAGCAAAGGCACCGTGGATCCATGTCTTTCATTCCATTGGGTTTCATCTATCCTTATCTTTGTTTACATTGCTTGGTCCTGGCCGCCAACTTATCCTTGATGGCTTAAAAAGCCTTCTTAAAAGGACACCAAACATGAACACCTTAGTTGGTCTTGGGGCTTTGTCATCATTTACTGTCAGCTCATTTGCTGCCTTAGTTCCAAAATTGGTAAATGTCTTTCTTAAGTTTGTTATCTCTATTTTGTAATTTTGATTCAATTAGTTGCTGGCCACATTTAGTGACAGTTCTCTTCAAATAATTAAAGAAAATAGAAAACTCATTTTTTGTTGTTGTTGACTATCATTTAGTCATGATTTTGTAGAGTAATGTCCAATTTATGATTGCTAGGTAGCTATAGTTTGTGTTAGATATTATTAGATATTATAGATATTGTTAGGTATTTCTATTTACGTAATGAGTTTAGTCCATATGTTTCTTTTTCTATATAAACATAACCCTGTGTTCAATATACACAAGGGATTTATCCTATTCTTCTTTTCATATTTTAATATGGTATCAGAGCCATTTCAAACCTATCTTAGTGAGAGTTTGTTGGCCTTATTAGGCCAACTGCTATCGGATCACCCATAAATATATAGTCTCGCGCACGAGTTGGTAACCTCAGCGTGAGGATGTGTATCTACTAGAGATTAGAGCATTTCATAGTATATATAAGTGAGTGCTAACCTCACTTTATAAGCCAATTTTATAAGATTGAGTTAGACTTAAAATTCACTTCTTAATAGTTTTCAAGATCGCTAATCACTAGTAGCTCACAGATTATAATATGTAAATTTTCTACCGGTTTGTTTTTCTGGATTGGTCTAAATACTCTCGTTGATCTCTTTTATCAAATCATTGATACACATGTGTACACATTTTGGTCCCCACACTTTCATGCATGCATTGCTCATGCACAAGTAGGTTGGTAGAAGTCAATTATATTGATCCAGCAGATTGTATTTTGTTAGATATAATTAAATAAATAGTAGCATACTCTCCATAGTCAATATTCATGGCTATAGTTTGGTTTGATTTTAGCTCATGCTTACATTCATTTACATTACAAAGCTATAGTTTTTGTTTGTCTTTTTAATTTTGGTGATGGTGAATGTGTTAGGCAGGGGAATACTAGGGTTGGAAAGTATGTTACAGGAAGAAGTTTCAAAATAAGGTGGTTAGCCATTATAAGAGGGTTAGACTTATGTTAGAGAAAAGTATATATATTCATATAATCCAGGGTGTAGGAGGTAGGGAGAAAAATATAGTTGTGAACAGGGATTGCCCTGTGTGAAAGGAAGAAATTCCTTTGTATTCTTTGTGCTTAATTTTCTTTGCAGATTAATTTTGAATAATAGGAGAGGGGGACTCTTTTTCTTCCAATCTGTATCCTTGTTTTGTTTCCTCTAACAGAGGCTCGTAACAGGATGTGACTTAGGCTGATTCTTATTTATCTACTTTTGTTGAATAGTGCACTATTCATCTCGTCTCATCTCATATAAGAAAAATAATAACTTGTACTAATCACATTTATATTGCATGAGTGGAAACCAGCTGTTGGTTAGACTTAGATGCTCAACATGTGCTTGGTTATATTTATTAACTAGAAGCTAGAAAGTATATTTTCTTTGTGAAATTATGTAATTGGATTTGTAATTGTATGTATAAATATAAATTTAATTGTTCTAAATGATATTTATGTTTATGCAGGGATGGAAGGCTTTCTTTGAGGAGCCAATTATGCTAATTGCATTTGTCTTGTTAGGAAGGAATCTCGAACAGAGAGCAAAAATTAAAGCAACCAGTGATATGACAGGACTTCTTAGTTTGTTGCCACCAAAAGCTCGCCTTCTAGTCAACAATGGAGAAACAGAGGCTGGCTCGGTTGTTGAAGTTCCTTCTGACAGTCTTTCTGTTGGAGACCAAATTATTGTGTTGCCTGGAGTGAGTAATACTGGAATCTACTAGCTCCTTCACCCCTTTTTTAGTATCGGAAGAAGCTTCAGTTGTGTATTCTCTCTGAATGGATGTTCTTTAGTACTGTAATTTTTGGTTAAAAAAGTATAAAGTTAACTATTGAAAAAGAAAACTGGTAATAGTTACACGCATGTTGTCCACTAGATGGGCAGGAGGAAGGGAGGGAGGGCATTGCGCCTATAATCACCGTTTTCAAATTCGTCATATATGATGATGCTTGTGCTACACAACCATTGCCAATATCATTTTAAAGTTTGAATTCTTCTGCTGAAATTTTGACAAGTGATATGCATAAAATACTTGTCAAAGCTGTGTGGCTTTTGCTTTTAACCCATATATCCTTTTCTCTAGGACCGAATTCCGGCTGATGGAGTTGTGAGAGCTGGTAGAAGCACTGTAGATGAATCAAGTTTCACGGGTGAACCACTGCCTGTAACAAAAGTACCTGGGGTACATTCTGCTTGACATATTTTATGATAATTTGAGATTTATTTGGCTTTTGTCACAGATTGTAGCTTTTATTGGTTCCTTTGAGCACCTGTGGATGTTGTGATTGATAGAAGATCAATTGATGAAGTTATTAAATTTAGTATAAAACACTATAATCACACACAATAACCAATACACTTACTGTCCCAGAGGCAAAGGTCTCCTGTCACATACAATGCAGCAATACCCTTGCTGTCCTACTGGCAAAAGTCTTCTATCAAGTGTATTCTCTGTTCTCAAATTGCAAATAACTTCATACTGTCCAATTACACAGCTTTCTATCATATATGTTGTTAAGAGTCCCTCATTGAGTGGAATAAACTCCTTATTTTCAATTTTTTAAAATTATAATGATTATTTTTAAAAAGGGGCCCACTCGTAAGCCTGTGAGACAGATTGATTGAAGCTCATTTGGACCACGAGCTAAACTGGCCAAGCCAAAATTGGTTTGCTTCAATTTAGGCTAATATTTTTCAGTCTCTCCCAACCCATTTTACGAACTATTCATGAGATCAGATTCAGACCTATTTTGCGAGCTCTACCTAGAAGTTTTCTCCTACTGAATGGACTAGCAATTTAGGTTGGACCATTACGTAGGATAAACTACTTGATATAGTTCTTAAACCTGGAGGTTCTCCAATCTAATAGACCAGTCTTTTGGGTTGGATTCTTCTATTCTACTTAAGTCTAGCATATGTATTCCTAGCACTTGAAAGAAATAATCTGAATGAAAAAATATTTTTTAATCAATTAAATTAATTGAAATAGTACATCAATAGAACTTTGATCATATAGAACCTGGACAATCAATTAATAAGAGAAGTTGCAGTGAGGACAACCTCACCCCAATAAGATTTAGGGACCTTCATTTGGAAAACGAGTGCTCGTGTTACCTCAAGAATCAATTTTTTCTTTCAGCAATGTCATTTTGTTGTGGTGTATCCACATGTGTATTCATGAACAACACCATTTTTAGAAAGGAATTTAGACATATCATGATATATATATATATATATATATATATATATATTCCCTCCCATTATCAGAACATAACCATTTTCGGCAGTGACAATGACGACTCTAACAGTCGTGATTGCAATGGCAGTGGCAGCGAGTGGTGATAGAACCACTAGTTGGGTGCACTTAAGGTAACCACAATAATCAAAGGAAATGGATGCACTTCAAGCAACCCTAAAAAGAATCGTAGCTAAGACGGTAAAAAAGAAATGTAGAAGCAGGGCCGCCCCCCAAGATCGGGAGCTCTGATACCAACTTGAAAGGAATCTGAATGAAAAATCAATTGAATTACTTAAAACAGTACATCAGCCTCTACATATAGAGAATTATAATCCTAAAGTAAATATTACAAAGAGATTTCTATAATCTCCTACAGCTTCTAACGACTTCTAGTAGTACATTTACTATCCTACTAACAAAACACTCCTAATACATAACTACCAATTGTTATTTTCTATAAATAATTGTCATCCTGCAGTTTCTAATATAAAATTAACTACAAGTTACAACCATTATTTTCTGCACATACTCCTAGAACTTCTATATGGAAGTGTTTTCTAAAGCAGTGCGTTGATGCAATATATCTACACATAACTGCCCTGAACTGATTGCCCATCATGTGATCATTGATTCTAAGTTCATCAGTGTGTTGGGTGCAATTTATCTACAGAACAGGAAAACCATTTTGGTTATGTCTTAACTGATAAAAAGCAGACTTAATTTTCTGTGTGTGTGTGTGTGTATGATTTACCCCTTCACGTTTCTTTAGTTGTGGCAGTGTTAGACAAATGATTTTAGTGACTGACTGATGGATTTTATTTCTTCAGAGTGAGGTAGCAGCTGGTAGTATAAATCTTAATGGAACTCTTACAATGCAAGTGCAAAGACCAGGTGGCGAAACTTCTATGGCAAACATTGTTCGTCTAGTTGAAGAGGCACAAAGTAGGGAAGCTCCTGTGCAACGGTTGGCTGACAAGGTACTACTGAATCTCTAAGAATTTTATAGCAAGTTTTTTTCTTTCTATATCAAGCTGTCTAGCTAGTTGCTAAGGTTAGTTTCTGCAAATAGTGACCCAAATAAACAAATTTAGTATTGTATAGTTGATGTTTTCTTCTGGATTAGAAGATTATCCCATCTTGAAAAATAAGATGTAAAGCTTGAAGTCCGTGCAAGACTTGTTCTTTCTTTTTTTGAGGGATGGAGTTGTTGTAGTTGGCCTTTCTAGGGGAGTTAATGCATCTCTTAGAAAGTGGATTGAGGTCTAGCTTAACTTTATAAAACCAATATGTAAAGTTAGGTTTGCACCCATTTCTATACTATAATTTGACCATATTTCTAGTTAATGTATGATCACCAACACACTCTCATCGAGGACTGAACATCTCAAGTGTGGGACTAGATATTTGTAAGTTGTTCAACCATCCAAATAGCAGATGGCACGATAGACCTAAGAAACCTTGCTATAATAAACTCTAATATCATCTTAGAAAGTGAATTTAGTCTTAATTCAATCTTACAAAACCGGCTTATAAGATGATGTTTGCATTTATTTATATATTATAATTTGTTTCTATTTTTATTCGATGTGAGATCTCCAATAACATCCTTTCTTGAGGGGGAAGAAAATGTTTATATACTTCACTATGTTTCATACCAAAGATTTGAACAATAAGGCTACTTTTCAAAACTCAACTCTTTATTAAAAGTATGGAGACAACAAGGATTGAACTCTAGTAATGTACTCTAATTCCGTATTAGGAAGGGATACAACCCAACTCTACTTGGGATACTAGCTCAAGGGAAAGAGGATTCCCAAGTCTTATATGGAGTATATTTGTTTGTATTGGTAGTAGACATGGAACATTTGAACATTAGCCATGAATGTCTTTATATTTGCAACAAATCTATTTGTAGGCATGTTTCATTTGTATTACCTTCTTTGTTGAAGCATGTGTTTCCTTAGGTGCTGAAAAAAATCACAAGTCTTCCATTACTGCAGTTACAAGCATTGTCATTCTGATATCCTCGTGATTGAAAATGGTCTTATTCCTTGGGTCTTCCTTTGTTCTACTTCTTTGGTAACTGACTATTACTCTTGCATCTTTTACTGAATCGAGTAACATCTTTTTATTTGTATCCAGGTGGCTGGACACTTCACTTATGGAGTGATGGCAGCTTCTGCTGCCACATTCACATTCTGGAGTCTGTATGGCACACACATTTTGCCTCCTGCTTTATATCAAGGAAGTTCAGTTTCACTGGCTTTGCAGCTTGCTTGCAGTGTTCTGGTATTTTTTCAATTCAAATGCTTTCCATGGGCCATATGTATCCCAGTGCGTATGATGATTATTTAGGCTCTAGGCAGCTTGAGTATCGTTTTCCTTCATCTTAATTATTTTAGAATATCAGAATTATAAACTCTGTCTTGTTACTCTTGCTTGATGGATTGGCCATTAGACTAAATATTTTTGGGCACTGTATTAGACACAATATTAATAATTCTATAACTTACACTATGCAGGGAAACAAGAAATAATTTTATTGATAACAATTACACCAATTACATTCTCAGCTCCTCTTTTTGTAAGAAACGATCTCTCTAAAAATAAGGAAACAAAATATGCTGAAATTAAAATATTATAAAAATATTTTATCTTAATCACTATGGGGGCCTGTTCAGGAAGAGATGTTTTGGTCATTCTGGTCATTTTTTTCATTGAAATGTATGCTTCCTTTATTGTCTAAGCATATACTAGTACTACTATTCCATATTTTGTTTTTTGAATGTAGCATGCCAGTTTTGTCTGGGAACAATTAAAGATAAAGAATTGCAATTACAATAGTTGAAGAAGTAAATAATGGAATTAAAGAGCTTTCCTTTCATGCAGGAACTTTATCCTGTCTGAGAAATACTGTTGTGAATATGTTTAACATTTGTCATGTTTTCTAATTAGAATCCCAATTAAAGGTAATGATTATAAGAAATCCAGTATTCCTTATTTATTCTGTTTTGCTGGAGAATTGTTTTTGCTGATTAGCAGCATTGTTTATATTTTTCATCTCTGCGGTGTTCTAGTATACAGAAAAGACAACAAATACAGAGCACATTATGATTTCATGATATCCTCAATGATGTCAGACACCTCTAACATTTTTCCAATACCTGACAAATGGGCCAAGGATAACTTGAATTGCCCCATGTATGGTGAGTTGGGTAATTGGCCCAGCCTGGCAACTCTGACTGGCCCATAATGGGCAGAACCATATTTTCTTTAATTTTATAATTATATATGAACCCTTATATATTTGGACTAATTTTTTTAGGGGTTTACATCTCCAAGTTAAAAGGAATTAACAAAAAGGATTAAGGGTAGAAGTGATTTCTGATAACCTTCAAGTTTTAAATAATATATTAGGCCGGGTTCCTTTTTCTTACATGGGTTTTGGTTTGGTCCCTCATGTTTTGTATTCCTTTTTTTTCTCTCTTTTATGTTATTATTGGTTAATTTTTGGGTGTCAGTCTAGCTGAGATATCAAAATTTATAGTGATGTCTAACATGATTTTATAATATATATATATATATATATAATAAATATCAAATTTTGAAACATGATATTTGGATTATGATAGAAAATTAGCATTTTTATATAGATTTCATATACCTGTTAATGATTATATGGATGACGTGTTTGCTCAGAGTGAGGCTGCACGAATTGTTAGCCCTCTTGGTGCCTGCTCAGAATGAGGCTGCGTGAATTGTTAGCCTGCAACTTAATTAGCGCAGCTCAGCCACAAAATGTGTTTGCTCACTGCAGTCCTGCCTGGTCGATCAAGCCAGCCAAAATATGAGTACCAATCCAAAAAGATTATTGTTTTATTGCTACTAGGTGGTGAAATTGGTTTTGGATGGGCTATCCCTACTATGGGTACTAGTGGAATTGATAATTCATCCTTCCAACTCGTAATGGAAAAGCAAGTCTTTTCGTAGTTTCTTTTCCTTAGGATTTGTGGTGTCCGGTCAGGTCAGCCAATTGACTGACCTGAAGTCAACTAAAAATAATCGTTCAACTCGGGATAAATGTCGTGTGTTTCATGGTGAGGTATCCAATTAAGTCAATAATAAGCCGAGTTAAACATTATTTAAGTAAGACCTTAATTTGATGGAACCCCTGATAATATGGGCATCCCGAGCAAGAGTCGAGAGTGATCACAGTCGTGGGATGAAGGAAGACTAGGTAAGCAATGGTGGGAGAGAGTGGAGAGAGAAAAGCAAGAACGGTTTTCCCTCAAGATAGGGAAACAGGGATTCATGGGGATTTCAAAACATGATAAAAGGAAAAAGACGAGAGAGGAGGGGGATCTTTTTTGCTGGTTAAGGGGCGAGAAAGAGAACAGTGAGAGAAAGAGAGAGACGAAAAAAGGAGAGTAGAGAAAAAGAGAGAAAAGAAAGCGTTTGATAGAGAAAATCGTAATTCGGCTAGAACAGGATTCTTTACTTAGTCTAGGGTTTTTCCAGTTTTTGTACCTCTACTATATTTTAAATCGGAAGCAATAGTTGCACATAATACCATACAAGAAATACAGACTATATTCAGATTTTCAGATTTTGCACTGGCACTTTTTTGTTAATATAGCAACAAAATTAGCTCTTAGATTGCATTTGGGTCACCTTTCTTGGGTTTTTCTTCTCCTTAAAAGGAACAGAACGTAAACACAATATTAAGAAGCTCTAAAAAATGAAAGGAGCTTCCACAAAAGCTGATTGGAGGAGTTTATGTTCCTCTATTTCAAAAGCTTCTACTCCTTCAGTGAGATACCCTTTATTTTCTTCAACAGTGCAAAGTGTTTGCCATAATTTACAATTATTTTGGTGCTATCAATTTTAGCAAAATGTTTTTGGTACCTTGTATACGTTCTATGATGTTTGCTTTCTTTTTGATAGAATACTATGATAGTTGTTGAAGCACTAACTGTTGTAGGTTCCTAGTAAGCATTTGACTAAACTAACTAACTGAAGTTATGCTAAGCTGTCAGTTAGTTAAATCTATAGTCTAGTTAGAAAAGGTGTAACTAACTAACTGAACTCGGTTATGCTGAGCTGTCTGTTTGTTAGATCTATAGTCTTGTCAGCAAAGCTTGAGCATATGTTCTTCAAACTAGAAATGCAATAAGAAACTTTCAGTTTATGCAAATTCTGTTTCCTTCTTTTCTCAGTACTCTATTACTTCACTTTTGTTAATAAAAAAGGGGAGGGGATAAAGAAACTGTCGTGTGTGGTTTAGTGGATCAACCACTTTTTGTATGCAAGCAGCTAGAGTGTCAGAGATTTAGGTAGAAGCAAATTAGTTTAGAGTGTGCAAGGGATGTAGGATATTTAAGTCTATCTGCATTGCGTATGGGTTTGTTGTGCATGCCAAGTGTTTGATGAAATTGTTTGCGGTATAGAAGTTTCAGTTAAGCTATAAAAACATAAAATCAATCTTAAACTCTGAAGTAACTTCTAAATTGATGAAGAAAAGGAAAGGTCACACCAAGTGCTATATTATTCCAAGTAGCCGGTTTCTTCCTTATATTTAGGGCTTTGGAATACATTATTCTTCTATTTCTTTTTTTCGTAGATAGAAAATAGAAAATAAGCCTATTTTGAGCCTTTAATACTGTTTATTGGTGCAGGTTGTTGCTTGTCCATGTGCACTTGGGTTAGCCACACCTACTGCAGTGCTGGTAAAATCTTCGTGAAGACTACATCTATCATCACTTTAGTTTTAATTATGTTTGAACTAAGCCATATTGTACAATTTTGTGTTTAAAAAGGTTGGAACATCGTTGGGGGCTAAAAGAGGTTTACTTGTACGTGGTGGAAACATTCTAGAGAAGTTTGCAATGGTAAACACTGTTGTGTTTGACAAAACAGGGACCCTCACGGTTGGTAGACCTGTTGTGACAAACATTGTCACTCCGTCATGCAAAAAGGCAATTTCAAGGTAGTGTAGGGATTTTTTTTATGTTAATTCATTATAATCACTTCATATGGAAAGATTCTTTGCTAAATATGTGAACTTTGCCTAATTTGTCATCTACCCAGCATATCCATTTTAAGTATAGAATCATCTCTAGGTTTGGAGAAACTAAATTGGTTGGAGGAAAACTCTTCAGACATTAGAAGACTTAAACTTTGGTACATAGAAAAGGTTTAGAGGAAAGAATGACATGGGCATTATTATGCTTAAAGATTGGAAGGAGACTGGTGGATATAAAATAAACAAGGAACATAATTTTATGTGTAAAATAGTTGTTGCATGAGAAACTATTAATATTATCAGTGCTTAGATGTCACATGTAGAATCCGAAGCAATCTTGAAAGAAAATTTTGGGAAGAATTGGAGGGGTTGGTGCAAGGCTTTCCGCAAGAAAAAAATATTCTCGTTGGAAAGGATCTAAATAGACTTGTTGGTAGTGAGACAAGACAATTTAGATGAACTTGCAGTCATATTGGTTTTGTTTTGGATATTTGAGTGAGGTAGATACCTGTGATAACAATGTTGTCCTCATATACAATGAGGTAAATACATCCTTGGAGAAAACAGCAAATTAGAAAAAGATCAACATCACTTCGTATCATTCCAAATTGAAGAATGATAGTTCAAAACCGCCCAAACCATGTATAAAGTTATTGCTTGACATGCAAAGACGAAATACCATAGCACACAACTCCCCCTAAGCAACAGATCTATGAGATTGCTCTATGTAAACTTCTTCATTAAAATCACCATGTAGAAATGCATTCTTGATGTCAAGCTAAAATAGAGTCCAATGACAAATAGCTGCAATTGAGAAGAGAAGAAAAATTGATGTCATTTTGGCAACAGGATAGAAAGTGCCAATATAGTCTTGACTATGGATTTTTGTGTAACCTTTGGCAACCAAATAAGTTTTATAGTGATCAATAATTTTACCATCAAAACTTATTTTAAGTGTGTATAACCTATGACACCCAAAATTGATTTGTCATCTGGAAAAGGAATCAAATTCCAAGTACCATTACTTTGGAGGCACACATCTCATCAATCATCTTTTGTCGTCACTTTGGTTGAGATAAAGCATCATCTAAAGACTTAAGAATTGGAACAAAAAATAGCAAAGACAAACAAGTATAATATGTGGTGGAAAGTTGATCATAATTAAGGTTAGTATAGTAGAAAGAAGGGTTGTAGGTAGAACATATACCTTTTTAATGGCAATATGCTAGTCATTTTTAGAGAAGACTAGATTTGATAGGGAGATAATGTCGAGGAAGTTAAGGAATGACCACTATATCATTATGCATTGGAGATGGGTCTTGCACTAGAATGTCAATAGATCGTGAGCAGTGTTAATACATCGAAAGATGTGTTGGAGAAGCATCTAGAGTTATGACAAAGTAAATTGGTAGTCATGAAAGAAGATTCACAATGATGGGAAAATGAATATACATGTCTACATTAGAAGGGACAGGTGTATAGTGTGGGACAAACTCAAAAATAGGCATCAACAAAACAAAATACGGAATAAGATCGTGAGAACAAAATCAATACCCATTTTGATAATGATTATATTCAAAGAAGACACATTTGAAAGATTAAGGAGAAAGTTTATCTTGACTAGGTGCATGGTTATGTACAAAACATGTGGTACCAAAAACATAAGGGAAGACTATATAGAGGGGAGAATGAGGAAAAAGGACAAAATGAGGCAGTTGATCGTTAAGACAAATGATGACATTTGGTAGGGCAACATTTCCCTATAAACAGTAAGATGACTGTGTGAAGAATTGATCGAATAGTTTCAATATGACGTCTGTTTTTGCGTTCGACACTTCATTTTGTTGAAGAGTATAAGGAGAAATTTGATAAAGAATACCATTGGATGCCATAAACTTCCGGACTTGGTGAGACAAATATTCATGGGCATTGTCACCTAAAAAAAAACACATGGATATACCAAATTGTGTTTTGATTTCATTAGAAAAAGTTTTAAATATAGAAAGACATTTATGATCAATTCTTCATGAACCAAGTCTATATACATCTATAATAGCCATTGATAAAGGTAACAAAATATTAAGAACTAGGAGCAGCAGTTCAGGAAGGATCCCAAATATCAAAGTGAAATAAAGAAAAAGAAGACAAAACTCGTTTATTATAACTATCAGGAGAAGACTTATGAGCATGTTTTCCTAACTGACATAACTTACAAGTTACAATTCAAACTAGATTTATGTTTTAAACTTAATACCATCTTCTACAATTTTGTTTAACCCGGATGTCCTAATTGTGTATGAATCCTTGTTGGAGAAACAATAGACGTACATACCAATGGTGGTGGAGATAGTAAAGGCCACATGACTGACATCCAACGCCAATCATCATGTTTGATATTCCATCCTGCTAGATAAGTTTATTTTTAGGGAAACTAAAGATACTGTCATGGGATTGGGTCAATCAAGTGATAGACAGTTAATTAAGAGGGTTGTCAGGGACATAAAAAACAAAGTCAATAGTAAGAGATGAGAGGGGTTAGGTAGTGCAATGTTGCAAGCTTGTGTTTGGAATCATTGGCAGCAGTGATAAGAAGATCATTGTCATTAGTAGTAAAGGAAGGGAAAAGGTAGTAGTGATAAAAGGATAATTGTCAGCAGTGAAGAAGTAAGAGAATAGATAACAATTACCTAATATATGATCGGTTGACAAAGTCAATGAAAGGGCCACGAGAAGGAGATTGAAAAACAAATGAATTACACGTGTGTAATGTTGCTAGTACATTAGCAAGTCTCACACCATTTGATAAAGTCTTCATTTGTTATCAAAGTCATACAAAACAGATCAATTGGTACTGTAGGGGCAACAGGTGCCTCAAAATTAAATGCCTAGGAAATATTGGGTGAATGGGGAGCTTTTTCATGCAACTTCCTACACTTATCAATGGTATGTCCAATGCATTTGCCATGTTCGCATTTTGGACAATTTGTAGTATTACCTGTGCAAAAAATGTCCAGAATTATTACTCTGTGATGTAAAGACAATATTTTCCTGTGCAAATGAAGTTCTTGGCAAACCCACCAAATTTTTCCAACACTTAACATTGAGCACACTGCTCATTTATCCCAAGTATTTTTTACTTGTTTTTCCAAACAAAAACTCAAGTACTCTTTAATCAATGGCCTATTTAGGCTTTTACACTCTTCCAAAATAAAAGATTGTTTGACTTCTACAATTTCTATACAAGACAGCAATGAATATGCCTCAATCTAAGTTCTCACAAAGAATAGGATTGAAGAATATTACAAGTTAAGTGCAGAGAATAGAATGCTTTTATATAAGATTGCTTCTCAGACCAAAATTGTCACTTGTAAAGTCTCCGTCCTCACATATATATAGGCCTTCTGAAAACTAGTCGTTGCAAAGACATTGGAAACCCTTATGAAGAGTCTTTCATGGCTTCGTCTGAGGACTGGTGAAGAAAAAGAAAGTCATTTTCATGCATTAAATGCATTTCACCAACTTTTTCCTTTATAAAATGAAATAATTTGTTAGTTGTAGTTGATAACATCTCTAGCTTGTGCAACAAAGTTGGCATTTAGCATAGATAGTCATGACTTCTTTCACATCACTGCTTAGGACATGCCTTTTTTGTTGGCCCTTTATCCACCTATTGTCTTAGCTTTTGAACGCAGATCCCATCAAGTCTATATACTTGTTTTAAGGCAACATCCATCCAATACTTGAAGAATAATATTAAGTGAAACACAGAGTACTAAGTATTCAAATCTTAGTACAGCTCTAATGTCATCTGGGTGTCCTGGATACTTCGTTTGGGTAATGTTCAGATGATACTTGGTCTATTTTTCTGAAACATGCTTATATGTTTTTGTTATCACTCAAAATAAGGGTTTATAGGCACCTTTGGTCCAACAACTTTAAGAACAAAGAAGAAATGTGGATGTATTTTAAGAAACATAGATTTAGTGAGAAATCATATCTCTAGATTTAACGCCTATACTCTGAATTTGGATGATTTCTTTTGTTGTTTTATGCAACTAAAAAGGTTATATAAACATGTCTTAATGCAGCCAGACTGAAGAAAATGTTTTGTCTGATGTTGAAGTTCTAAGGCTAGCAGCTGCAGTAGAATCGAATTCCATACATCCAGTTGGGAAAGCGATCGTGGATGCTGCTCTGGCTGTTAACTGTCATAATGCTAAGGTTCTCATTTTATTTCTTGTTAGTTTTCTCTGTACTTGGGGTATCTTATTGCCATATTCAATCATTTGTCATTTCCCTGTTGAGATTAACATCACATGACCTGTTTAGCAACTTATCCTTTTCTACACTTTGATTACTATTTTACAATCAGAATTTTAGTTGTCAGACTAACAGGTATTGTAGAATTGAAACAGTGGAGTTGTAATGTATGCCTTTTATATTTCAAATACACATTGCCTTCTTGTCCTTAAAGTTGTTAAGATAGAACTGTAGCTTATGCCTTACAGAAAATTTTACAGGTAATAGATGGAACATTCCTGGAAGAACCTGGGTCTGGTGCTGTGGCAACAATTGATAACAAAAAGGTTTCTGTTGGTACATTGGAATGGATCACCAGGTAATTGGTTATTTGTCCAAGCATACACAATGTATGATGTTCCTCAATTTTTTTAATATTACTTATTTATTTATTTATTATAAAGTAGATATTTCCTCCAAACAATTATAGTATGCCAGTGTTTACTTACTTTAGACCTAATTCATTTCACTAAGACACTGGTAACTTTCATTGCATTGTAAAAAACATATTTATTATTTTTGTGCAGAAATTTCATTTATTTTTCCTTTATAAATTTCAAACCTTCAGCAGATGAGTTACTTTGTGCAGGCATGGAGTTATTAACAGTTTACATCAAGAAGTGGAGAAATATAATAAACAATCCTTTGTCTATGTTGGAATTGACGATACTTTAGCTGGACTAATTTATTTTGAAGATGAGATAAGGGAAGATGCAAGAGACGTTGTTGACAGATTGTCAAAGCAAAATCTAGGTGTATACATGCTATCAGGAGACAAGAGGAATGCCGCTGAGCATGTTGCGTCTCTTGTTGGAATTCCCAAAGATAAGGTGAAAGGCTTTCAACTATGATATACTCTATATTAAGATCACCTGTATGGCTGAGATTTTGGTAAAATATTGTTTATATATGACTGTTAGAACGACAGTCTACACTTGATCAATGCCCCATTGAAGATGTTACTCCATCGAAAAGAGACTGAGAATTTAATATTGCTTGTTTTATACAATCAAATCACCCCCACTATAAATGATCTTCAGCAGCTTTGAATAATCAGAAATTTTTACTTGTTCACTTTGGATGATAAGTTTCAAGGGTAGAGCTACAAATTATGTATTATGATAACCTCCCAAGCTTAAACACGTGAAATTTTATATTCCATTCATCATAAGCTTGCAAATATTAAAATCTAATTAAAAATTATTTTACAAAGCTGGAGTTAAATGCGCTGCCTATTTTGGTTTTATGTTGATGCAGAGAAAAATATTTGTTTATTCAATGTCTGGCATATGTTGCCATTTGCAGGTGCTATCTGAAGTGAAACCAGATGAGAAAAAGAAGTTCATAAATGACCTACAAAAAGATAAGAACATTGTAGCTATGGTTGGTGATGGAATTAACGATGCAGCGGCCCTGGCTTCTTCCCATGTTGGTATTGCATTAGGTGGAGGTGTCGGGGCTGCTAGTGAGGTGTCTTCTATTGTATTAATGCGCAACCAGCTGTCACAGGTCATTGTTATTTAACATAGTTTTTTTCCTTATAATATACTTAAAACATTCTTATATTTCTCAAAAGTTATGTTCTATTCTATTCAATTCTTTTTGCGGTATTTTATTATTTGACTTCATCTGTCATTCTCTTTTTGTAATTGGAAACAGCCGTTTTGATGGTTCTGTTGACCTTGTCTATGAGCCCCTTAGCTTATAATCACTTTTGAAAGTTGAGAAGACAAACTCGTTGAAATGTTGCACTAATATAATATATAGGATTGGAACCAGTTTTATTTTCCACTTCTATTTTTTAGTACATTTAATATTCTAAGAGATATCTGAGTGTGGACTCAAAGTAGTTGATTTACATGAAATATGTACCATGTTTTTACTTCAATAACCAAATAATGATTTAGTAATGTTCTCAATGCCTTTATTTTTGTTAAGACACTGAATTATTTCCAGCCAGAATATCTCTTGCATGTTGGTTGATTTAGACAATCGAATGTTAGTAGATAATTAATCTGTTTATTTAATTGCAGCTACTTGATGCCTTGGAGCTGAGCAGGCTGACCATGAATACTGTAAAACAGAATCTTTGGTGGGCTTTCGTCTACAACATTGTAAGTTCTTCTACTATCCAAATATAGAAATTGATCAGCGTGTATATCAAAGAATTTTCCACATGCTTAATTCTTTTCCATGCTTTCCACTCAGCATTTTTACGAAATTTGATTTTTGTTTCTCATAGAAAAGTTGCTTGTTAAACTGTAGAAATGTTCTTAGCCTTTTCTATTTTGATGATCAGCAAATGAAGGAATATAATTAGAGATGGAAACGAATTGAGTTATTAATGAACTATTAATATTTTACTTGTGAACTGTTCAATCAATCTCACTTGTTTTAATAATCAAACACGGTCAAACTTAACTTTAGGTTCAATTATATATATACGTCAAAGTCAAAGCTTTTTATAGGTTTGACATTAAAAACTTGAGTAGTTATGCGTGCATACATACGCATATATAAATATAATGAATAAAAAAATATTTTATTTTATATAAGAAAAGAAATATACTTTGTAAATTATTTTATCTCAAAAATTTCTCATTACATCTTTTTTATGTTTAAGTACTCTGTTGTATTGTACTCTTTATCTTCTTTCTTTTGTGCCATCTTAACATTTAGAATGTCTAAGAAATAATAAACTTAAAAAACACTTGATAAATATATTTGATAAATAAAAAGTACTTAAGCTCGTTGTGGTAGTAGTTGTATGAACGAGACAAATCAAAGATAAGCTTCAAATTAAATCCAAGCTTTAAATTTAGCAACTAGTTATACTTTCTATTTCAGACAAAGCTTGAGTTTTAAGTGTTCGGCTTCGTTCATTTACAACACTCCATATCAAAATGCAAATTCATTCGCAGTCTGAATTAATTTTATTTGAGAGTACCGTCCTCAGCAACTAACATCCAATATCACCGCTGTCTTTTGTTGTTTTAAGTTTCTATTGTTATTTGTGATTTTGAAATATCTGAAAAAATACTGTTCTATTTTGTTTTCAACCTTCATGTGTATTTATATCTCTATCTTTATACAGGTAGGAATTCCAATTGCAGCTGGAGTGTTATTTCCCATAAATGGAACTATTCTGACTCCATCAATTGCGGGGGCTCTCATGGGGCTGAGTTCCATTGGTGTAATGACCAACTCATTACTTTTGAGATTCAAATTTTCCTCAAAGCAGAAACAAATACATAATAGTACATCACCAAATACCAAAATCCATGTGCGTTCTGATCTGGCACAACATAACCAGAAAACAAGTCGACCAAGACCTTATTAGATGTTGGATGCACGCAGGTACAAAGTCTCCTGGTAGAGCATGACAACTTCTAACCTTTAATTTGTGGTGAGCGATCGTCCATGGATGAAAGGGAATCGGTATACATGAGAATTCGGGTGTATAGAATTGAAAGATTCACACCTTGAGGAAAGGGGGAAACTAATAAAGTAATTTATGTAATGTGAAAGAATAAATTGCATCAATCATTTACTTATATTTGATTCCCGAAGATCTCTCTCCTTAGGAGCTCTCTAGATGTCTTCTTTTAACCATAAGCTTTTCTCTATTGCAGTTTCCACGGATGACAGGTTCATTTTTCCCTTGGTCTTTGTTGTTTATAAATTAAATTAGATCTCAAGTTTCCATCTCTCATGTAAAGGTCACGAATCTTGGAATTTGAACGGGACTGCAGTGAAATCAGTTTATATTTCTGTATTATAAATATCTCCAAGTCTAGTAAAAAAGCCTTTTAGAATACAACTATAATTTCAAATAAAAGTTTCTCCTTTTAATATACAACTATAAAAGTCTAGTCCAGTGGTTGTGGGGTGAAGCAATTGTTTCTCTTTTTTTTTCCTATTTCCAACTAGTAACTAGTGTATCCAGAGTTAAGTAATTTTAGTGTAAAAATATGAACATTGATATCATTTTTAAAATAGTTATTATAAAAGCCAAATGACACTGTAAACTCCTTTTATTATCATAAGCTATTTTCTCATCAAAAACTAAGAGAAACCCACAAAGATAAAATCTTCAAGGGCAATCTCTTGTAGTCTAATCACTAAAATGCCTTGTAAGATGAGATCAGGTAAACAGTTCGGGCAAACTACAGAAATTTGTCTTTGGATAGGTACAAAACTCGTGTTCATGTGGAATTTGGCACATCCACAATATGTGTACATAACAATCTACAGTTTCTTTTTGTAATGACAATTCTACATTTCTTTTTTTTTTTTTGCTCAAAGCTATGTCGTTCCCATATATCTTATCTACAAGGCAAGCTCCCAACCATAAAAAACCTTGGAACAGGATCTAGATTATGAGCTAGAAAGATATTGGCAATTTGAGGACCCAAAAAAGTGACGATCATGCAAATAGCACTGCAAAACGAGACCTTTCCAAGACCAACTCACTGCTAGCAAACTATAATTTCAAATTACCTGTCAATTGTTCGGGTCAGAAAATTGATGGTCAAACCATGTAGGTCATGCCAACCTGCATCAAATGTGAATGGGGCACACTTAAATTCGTGATTCCCCTTCGGCAGTTCTTTCTCAGAAAAGAATAAAAATAATTTATAATTAGCTTCTTGATAAACCATGAGTCTTTCCGAGCCCTTATATCCCCATGACCGAGAAGGTACACAACTCCAGATTCTTTAGCGTTGCGTATAAAAGATAACTCTCTTTCAAGACTCTGCTCAGCATCAACCACTGGGGGCTTAGGAGATTCAGGGTTTGCATCCTCAGATGTGCTTGCTTCAAAATTGGGTACGGGTATGTTTGTATCAATAAAATCAGCCAGAAGAGGAACGCCAAGTGAATAAACACTCCCATTGGGAGCTATGAGAACCCTAGAACCAGAGTACTCATCCTCAGAATCAGAATCATCATCCCCATCACTCTCGAGTGACCTCTCCTGAGCTTCACGACGTATAAACTTCTCTAGGCTCTCCATCAGCAGTTGCTCAAAAGTTTGGTGATTTTCTTTGCGAACATCTTTGTAACCATACCTGTTGAAAATATAAAAAATTCTGATTAGGCTTATAGGTCTGAGAAAAACGAAATGCACGTTAATTAAAGTATATATATTAGTGGAAAAAAATACAAAAAAAGATAGTAAAAAGTATTCCTGTTTATGCCTGTTGAAAAGTGGCTGAAGAGCAACCATTTATTAACTCAGTTAGCCACTTATCATTTGTTCCGGAACTAAATATATTTACCAACAATCACATCATCGAGACTTTTCCTTGAGATTTCATGTAAAAGCACAGTTCCAAAAGTAATATGTAGAACTTATTTTTCACAATACATACTGCTTTTCAAACGATAACACTTCCACTGTTCTAATAAAGGTGAAAAATGTGCAAATATCCCAAAATGTAAAATATTTAGCTTATTACCTGGCAATGCAACGAAATATATGATAGCTTCTCTGACAAACTCGCCGAAAAAGGAACCTTTCACTTTGAGGCACCATAGGAACTGGAACATACTTAATACTCACAAATATAATCATAGAGTGTATTGCTGGAA
>Ga0123342_1000867_pt1 | contig 49980 bp, 26 predicted proteins | sample Turbeawhitnodule_FD_89960 | JGI IMG/M metagenome (GOLD analysis project Ga0123342, IMG submission 89960) | Root nodule microbial communities of legume samples collected from Mexico - Turtle bean Mexico white nodule | ecosystem: Host-associated > Plants > Roots > Nodule | place: Mexico: Nepantla...
AATATATATATATATATATATATATATATATATATATATATATATATATATATTATTTTATTATTTTTATATAGAGAGGAAGAGGTTTATTTCAGAATAACTTTAAGAGAGTACTCTTCCTAAATAGTTAAAAATAAGTTAGTTCAATGGCATTAGAATAAAGTATGATTTTTATCATTACACATTTATTCCATATTCTCGTTTCTTTGGTCTAACCGGACAACTTATAATTGGGGTGACAATGCGAACTGACAATGCATAAGTCTATCTCGTATTTAGTTTGCAAAATGTGGGTCAGGTTGCTCTGCCCCGCACAAGGAGTGCAAACTCATTTCATTGATCCATCCCGTATAAGAGGTAGCTAGCGGGCTTGCAGATTAGTCCGCATAAGGAAAACATTTTTTTTTAAATAAAAATTTAATTATAAAAAATATTTTGCTGCTGAAAAATTAAAATTTCATTATTGTTTTAATTCATTCAATTAAGATAAAAAAAAAATATAAAGGCATTCAAGTAGGAGGGTTGTTAGAAGGTTTGATTAAAAATAATTAAAGTTTTGTTTTACATATATTTTTCTTCTTCTATGTGTATGTAAATGTATGAGAGTATCTTATCAAAGTTTTATTACAAAATATTTTAATGAAATCTCTTCTTTATATTATTTGTTTATTAAAAAAATTTAAATGTAAAAGTTTACTTAAAATTAAATTCATTTTTATTTTTAATATTAACTTCTTTAGATGATTAAAATAAAATATACTGGTACATTAAATATATTTTTTAAAATAAAATAAAATAAAGGTCACACTCCAATAATAATGTGTGAGTGAGATATGATTTTTTTTTAAAATAATAAAATAATTAATTTTTATTTATGCGGGCCAGCGGGCTAACCTGCCTTGCTGCTGGCTCGCGCAGACAGCTTATTATATGAGACAAGTCTAAACAGATCAACAGACTAGATTAATGAATCCGCTTTACGTTTTTTAGTAGCGGACCGTAGACCAACCTGCCTGACCCGTGCCACATTGTCACCCATACTAATGAATGAGTTAGAATTCGTATAAGACAAATGGGAAAGAAAGACAAAACTATTTTTTTATCAGATTCAACTAGTTTTTTTAATACTTTCACTATATGCACTCTCTCTGTTCTTATTTACAAAACCCAAATTAAAATGACATTTATTTACTTTTTATAAGATTTAATCCATAGTGTCTTTTGTGTTAATTATTTTCCGAATAACATATTTTGAATTAAAGAGAAAAGAAGTACACTAGCAAACAATTAAAAGATAAATAAGAATTAAAAGTAAGAATAATGGAAAAATATATTTACCGTTATCAAGTAAATAAATTATTTTTCTTAATTTAATGAGTTAAATAACAAAATATTATAAATAATGAGTGACACTAGCATTTGTGTTGGTAGAAGAGTTTACATGTGTTGAGAAGGAACTATATGTAGTAAGTATTGAAGTTACACTAAAAAAGAGAGAGAGAGAAGAAAGTAGTGAAGTTACCATAAAAGTGTGTTTGATTCCAAAAAGGTCTCAATTCTGAGGGTTCACCTAAACCGAAGCCGCATGAGTAGTTAGGACAACAAACATGATCCACCAACAAAAGTGCCATGAACGCCACTTTTCTTTATTGAAGGTCCAATGGGGTTGTTCAGGTAGTTAAGGGATTAAAAGAGAACACAACATTTTAGAAACAATCACTGTTTTTTTCGCCAAACCCATTGTTTACATACACACACAATCCAGGACAATAGAACAATGGCGGAGTAACCAAACCAAACGTTGGACAATGCTTGTTTTGTTTTATTTTAATTTATTTTTCTATCCCTTTTGCTCTTTCTTCCCCTGACAATCCAAAGTTCCTTCCTTTACTTTAAAACTCAACATCTAGAGAGAAAGAGAGAGAGAAAGAGATGGCAAGCATTGCTGGGACATGTCCTTTAGGAGCATTGCTCAGAAACAGTGTCCCAGAAAACAATAGGAAGATGTCTGTGGTACATTACGAGGGGCTTAGATTGCCACAACGAATGCAAATTCCTTCTTCACTTGCAACCAATCCAAGCCACTACATTTCAGCTTCTTCATGTAAGATCCTTGTACTTTAATACCAACTAGTTGCTTCAATGGTTGCACTGATCTTAGTTAACATATCACATTAAAACGCCTCTCCTTGTTTCTCGAGTTTCAGTTATTGTTTGTTTGAATCGGTTTCACTTTCACTTCATGTCATGTTCTTGCAGAGGTGTGTGTTGTGTGCCATGTTAGGGCTGCCAAAAAATTAGAATCTCTTGCAGATTAGATTCTCAAATGCAGATCATATATCATAAGAGTTTTTCTGTATTCTCTTTTTGTCGGATGTATCATAGGAAATCAGACTTGGAATATGCATTCCTAAAGTCACTTTGGTTATATCAAATAATCATGATTTTTCACCAGAAATTTTTACTATTCATATTCTGACATATGTATCATTTATTAGGAAAACACCCAATAATAAAGGTGGATTTTTTCATGAAATCACTTAATTTATTCTCTAAACTGAATTACCCACTTCAGAATACCTAGATCCTAATATGTGATTGGTATCGTTTTCAATATTAGGAAGTAACCTATAATTTATTTCATGTAATCAATCCTTAATTGTTAATTGAAGCTTCACACTTGCAATTGCAGCTCCAAGATGCAGGACAATCAAGGCCATGGCTTCCCCAACCGTTGCAGCACCAAATAGAGAAAAGGATCCAAAAAAGAGGGTAGTTATAACAGGAATGGGTCTTGTTTCAGTCTTTGGCAGTGACATTGATGCCTTTTACAACAAACTCCTTGAGGGAGAAAGTGGGATAAGCCTTATAGATAGGTTTGATGCCTCAAGTTTCTCTGTCCGTTTTGGAGGTCAGATACGTGATTTCTCTTCAGAAGGTTACATTGATGGCAAGAATGATCGGCGTCTTGATGATTGCTGGAGGTATTGCATTGTTGCAGGCAAGAGGGCACTCAATGATGCCAACCTTGGACAACAAGTCCTTGACACTGTAAGTCACAGAATTGTTTGAAGTTGCAATGTTTAGTTGCCAAACTAACAAGGAAAATTCTGATTGTAACTTAATTTAGTTTGTCTGCCTGCATCTTTATTGTCAGTATCACTAACCATATTGGCAATAGTTGACTTTTTGTGAGGAAAAAGCTTAGATGCAGCTACACAAAAAGTCTATTTCTCTTATCAGAATTAGAGTTTCTTCATGTTAATATGCATAATAAATGTTTGCATTAAAGGATCATGCAGATTATCAAGATGAAATTTATCTAATCGAAGAACAAGACAAACTGTATATTAGTTTTGTCCTTGTTGTAATCACTACTTTTCATTAAGACAATGATTTAATTAGGAGGATTGATAACAAGCTATAGATTCATTTTCTTTGTATCAGATGGACAAAACAAGAATAGGAGTTCTGGTGGGAACAGGAATGGGAGGTTTAACGGCTTTCTCTTCTGGTGTGCAAGCTCTTATCCAGAAGGGATATAAGAAAATTACTCCTTTTTTCATTCCCTACTCCATCACCAACATGGGTTCTGCTTTGTTGGCTATAGACACAGGCCTAATGGGTCCAAATTATTCCATTTCCACTGCTTGTGCAACAGCAAATTACTGCTTTTATGCGGCTGCTAATCACATTAGAAGAGGTGAAGCAGATATAATGGTTGTTGGTGGGACTGAGGCTGCAATCATGCCTACTGGTGTTGGAGGTTTCATTGCTTGCAGGGCTTTGTCTCAGAGGAATGAAGACCCCAAGAAGGCTTCACGACCATGGGACAAAGATCGTGATGGTTTTGTAATGGGTGAAGGCTCTGGTGTGCTGGTAGAAACCTTAAACCCAACATATGGCTTAACAAGTTTTTTGTTTTAACTGACTTTTGTTCACCTAATGAAAACTTGATTCTCTATCACTGAAAAAAGATAATGGAGAGCTTGGAGAGTGCAACCAAGAGGGGAGCCACCATAATAGCAGAATATTTGGGAGGTGCCATAACATGTGATGCTCATCACATGACTGATCCAAGATCTGATGGACTAGGAGTTTCATCTTGCATAACCAAGAGTTTAGAAGATGCTGGAGTTTCTCCCGAAGAGGTAAGGAATAGAGATTCCTTTCAAGTAATCAGTGTCAAAGCTGAACTCATACATGTAACATAAAATGTTCCTTTTGAAAACAGTTCAAAGATCAGACTCTCATGTTCAACTGTTTATGTAAATTAGATGGATTCTAATTGACTAATTTCTGAAATGTATAGGTGAACTATGTGAATGCTCATGCCACATCAACATTGGCTGGTGACCTGGCTGAAGTTAATGCAATCAAAAAGGTTTTTAAGGACACATCAGAGTTGAAAATGAATGCAACTAAGGTAAGAAACTTTTGCTTTTCTCCTGTTTTTTTATACTTCAAAATATTTCATAATCATTATATGTTCTAATAATTTCAGTCAATGATTGGTCATGGTCTTGGGGCTGCTGGCGGTTTGGAAGCCATAGCAACTATCAAAGCCATAACAACTGGTTGGGTGCATCCAACCATTAACCAAGATGTAACATTCTGAACCACAAATTCATCCTATTAATCAAACCAAATACGTTGTTACATTTGTAACTTTTGTTGATTCGCACAATATCTTAATTATGAGCATCTAACTTTTTCCGCAGAACTTGGAGCCTAGTGTTACAATTGACACTGTCCCTTACGTTAAGAAACAGCATGAAGTTAATGTTGGTATGTATGAACTCTTCGATTGAATAGAGTAACAATGTAAAATACCATGTTTCTGATCTTTAACTGTACTTACTTTCTGCAGGTATATCCAACTCATTTGGATTCGGTGGACACAATTCAGTAGTTGTCTTTGCCCCATTCAGACCATAAGTAGAATTGAAACTCAACTTGAGTATTTCTTTTTCTTTACACTTTTTGAGAACCAGTGATTTTTGGACACTAATTCGTAAGAGTTATGGACAAAGCATAGTTGTTTTATATGTATTGGAATCATAGCAGGGGATATGACTGACTAGCCATTGTCAGATTGTGGTCAAATGTGATGAACCCTGAAGCCAATAAAATGTTATTTTCAGCAATTTTAGTGTTCTTTTGCTATAATTATATTAGAAGAAAAATTCAGCTTGATTTATGTGCTTAAGGGTGTTTGTTTTTCCCTTATTTGATCTTCCATTTTGTTTTTCTTTTCTCACCAAAAGAGACCAACCTTAGGCTCTCATTACTCAACCCCATGTTTCATACTGTGGAGTTGGAGAAACTTCTCCTTTAAACTTTTAAAAGAAAATAAAAGAAAATAAGGATCTCTAAATATTTAATCTCAATCTTTTACTTATTATCTTTTTGAAATACATTGTATATAAAAGGTACTCTTCAAAATTAAAGAGAACAAAAAAAATCTCACTTTAATTAAAAAACAAAAACATGATCCCAAGACTTAAATATATGTAAAAAACCATTAATATAAATTAAAAATTTTACTAATGAATACACTTCCAGTATATTAATTACTCTAACAAGCTAAATGAACTTTTATTATAAAGAGTTGGAAAAATATTGTTTAGTTCATATTATACAACATAATAAAATAAAAAGAAAGGCTGAAAAGAAACACTCCATCTTAAAAATCTCACAATAAAAACACTATACAAGTTGATCCAAACCTCATAGATAAAGACATTTAATACTATACAAGTTGATCCAAACCTCATTTTATAGGTCGTTGTAAGGTTAAGTTAAAATTTATTTCTTAACATAATATCATAATCATCATATAGAGTATATCTTATCGAGAATTTGTTAAACTTATTAGTATATTTGTTATCAGGCTGACCATTCATACTTTATGAACTAATTTTATAAAATTGAATTAAACTTAATATTCACTTCTTAATACTCTCAATACATTAAATTAATATATAGAAAAAAAATAAATGTGTGCAACTCTTCAATGTTTATGCCATCAACAAATCAGACAAAAAATTAAACTATATTATTTAATATTTAAAAATAAATAAAATTGAATAATAACTATATATTATTATTGGATAATTTTAATGGAATTGAATTGAGTTAGTTCATTGTAATAAAAAGAACTCAGTGTAACATGTTAAGTAGGATTGGGTAATGTTGTTCTACTTAATTAACACCTATATCAGCAATCACCTTCCACATACCACAGTCAAAAAATGATTAAAGAAAGAGTTTCTTTATTAAAGATTTACTTAAATGTAGTTTTGATATTGATTAAGATTAAATTTTGGTCGTCCTTTAATTTTGTAAAATTAAGTAATTATAGTTATGATTGAATGGGCCACCCCAAATCTGCAATAGAGGCTATTTACTAGGTTTTGACTGAGACCAAATCCATGGGCCATAATTTATAAATGTACACGTAAGCAAGACCTATTTTTGTTCTCTCATTATTGTTATTCATGATGAAGACCATACTCTTGTCCACCTCCTAAGACTAATATCATCCTACTCCTTCTCATATCTTTAGAACTAATTAATTGATTAATTAATGATTGATAATTGTTCTATAATTAATATTGATCATCAATATGTTAGTATTACACTTTTAAAATAATTATTATAAAATAAATAAAAAAATAATATAATATGTATGATTTATTATTAGATGATAATACATTTGTTAATAAATCTTTATGTACTACAAGAAAAATTATTTAATAACAATTAATTTAAAGAAAAAAAAATACTTAGTCACTATAGTGACTAAGTTAGATATTATTTTATAAATTAAAAAATATTTGACGTCTAAAATAGTTTTTACAACAGAAAAATCATTAAATAACAAATTTAAAGACAAAAAATAATTAGTCATTATATTGTCTAAATTAGATATTATTTTATAAACTAAAAAAATTTTGGTAACTAGAGTGATTTTTGTTATTAATAAAATTTTATAAAATGATTTCTAAATTGATATCTAAATTAGCTACTAAGATTTTAATTACTAATATTTTAGATTTTAAATTAATTTTTAAGAGACTAAAAAAATTAATTTAGAATATAAGGTATTAAGTATTTAATTTAGAAACTATTTTATAAAATTTTATTAATAATAGAAATTACTTTATATAGTAATAATTTTTTTTAGTTTATAAAATAACCTTTAATTTAGTCAAATAGTAACTAATTATTTTGGTTTCAAAGATTAGTTCTATTTAATAATTTTTTATAGTGTTCTATTATTCAAAAAAAAATATAAATAATATTAGTATCAAATATTAGTGGCTAAGATTTTAGCTAATACCTACTCTAAATTTTAAATTAATTTTAATTTTAAATTAAAAATTAATTTAGAATCTAAAATAATTTTACTTTTAAATGTCTTTAAAAATATTATAAAAAATGCCTTTAAAAATATAAATGTATTTTCTCATAGTAGTTAGGTGTATTAATTATAATTCGAGGCAACTACATGTATAGCTTGAACAATTTTTTTTACCAACTTTAATAATGAACCCTATTTCTTTTCTCGACCCAATAATCAAAGTAGCTAGATCCTGTATAGAATGAACATCAGCTTCGTTTAATGAGAAAAGTTTTGTTGATAGCATGAATAATATAATAATATTTTAAAATTAAAAAATAAAATAAAAATAAATAAAATATTAATTTATTAAGATATGAAGTGTATATTTTTACTTGTAGAGGATGTTAATATATCAGCATCCTATAATTGAATGAATGTGAAAGTTATGAAAACAATTTGGTAAAGCAAGGTTATTGAGTAGTTGGATTCTGGGCATTATTCAGTTCAATGAACGTAAATCCTTTCTGTCCTTATCTGGCTACACCCAATTCTTTTATCGTTATGGACTTGTTACCCAAGTTAGGTTACCAGAATTCACCTTTTTTCAGGGAATAATAACCTAAGAATGTGGTTGCCATGCATGCATGTATATGTTCTGTCTCTTTTGGAAATCATTGACTATTTTTGAATCACAGAAACTTCATTTGAGATTGAATTCAAGTATAGCCAAAGAGATAAGATATTGTATGCTATGATGTCTATAGTTTTAGAATTTAATTGGAGGCACTAGCAACGGCAACCCTACTCAATGGTTCACTTGCTTTATTCCAATGAATTTTATTCCTTTTACCTAAACCTTTCTTTTTTAGAAGAATGATATATTGACGTGTTTCATTATACAATTTTTAATTGATGATAAAAAAAGAAGAAGATATTTTTGTCTATTTCATATAAAAGTTAAAATTTTAAACAAAGAAAAACAATTGTATACTAAAACAAGATTGTCAATGAATATTTTTTCTTCATTTTATAATATCAAATGTTTCATAGTTTATTTTATACCTTTTATATATACTAATATCTATTATTTTTATGGTTTCTCTTTCGTCTTGTTATTTTTTTAGTTTTCTTGATTGTGATAACATTTTAATATAGGGTTGTCTATTTATAACTATAATTTTGTATTCCAAGATATACGAGGGATATAATTCAATAAAGTCTAATTATTTGATAATTATAATTTTCATATATAATCTATGTTGTTAACTAATATTTAAAATATGATACCTAATGACTGAAAAGTCAATTAATGGAGTGTTTATTTATATATATATATGTGTTCGACCTCCCGATAATACATCTATCATTAGTGAAAACAACCTTTTATCCAAAATTATAAAATCCCAAGATTTAATGATTCATTTAATGTTAGATGAAATTGAAGATAAACCGTTTCAGTATTCTTAGACATACAAAATATGTTTGTGTGTGAAAACAATTAAAAAGCAGAATACTTGACTAAAGATGGTGAGCCTATAGTTATGGAAAAGATTAGAAGTATGGAGGGGTAGTTATTGCTTCCAAAGCCTAAAACACAGTGTTGTCTTGGTCAACAAGGAATGAAGTAGTGTTGGTTTGTGTGGACGAGTAAGTGAGCAATCGTTGAAAAGTAGAGAAGAATATGAGAAAGTTTAGAGCATTTTTATAGTTGGAGAAATGGAACATGATTTGTCAGATAATATTATCTAAATGGTTACAACTTACACTTACATGTGTGTTCTTCTAATGTTCCTTTTTTCAACAGTCTTGAGCATAAAGGTAGATACTGTGGGAAGATTGTTTACTTACCCTCTCTTTGTTTGGATCACAAATGGGAGCTGAGAAAGTTTTGTTATAGCTGCTGATATATTAACATCATTAAAAACATACACTTTACACTTTAATAAACTAATATTTTATTTTATTTTTTAATTTAAAATATTATTATATTATTATAAAAAATGTCAAGTTATTTAGCGTTTAAAGTGTAAATAAACTTTTTCTCTTCTTTTATTATATTTACATTTAGATGACATGATTTGAGTGGAAAGGAAGTCAGACAAATATGGATCATTTCCACTTTCTTTATGCAATTACATGTTTGTCATTTATTTAAAAGAAAGTTGCATTTACTTGTGTTACATGGGTGCATGGATGTTAAAAAATTGTCTTGGACTATAGCCAGTAATTAATTTATTTGTAAGTAAGGCATACATAATTAGTTGACATGCTATGATTAATTCTTGTTTGGGTAATAATTGATTGTGTAAATATTTTTGAATAATCATCCACCTATTTTTTAAAAATTAGTTTTAAATTCTTTTATATTTATGGTTAAGAATACATTTAAAAATATTAATATATAACTCAATATATTTACATAAATATTTTCAAATGAACATAATAATTATGTTAAAAATAAATTAAAAAATATTAAGTTTCTTTCCTATATTTTTTAATTCATTCTAAAAAACTTTAAATATAAAAATCACCGACCATTCAAATACAATTTACACTAAATCTTAAATGGAGTACTCACTCACTTTTCACTTTTCACTTTTCACATTCACTTGTATTGTATTCTTATATTTTTTTTTTATCAACTTATCGGCAAATAGTCTTTTGGAGATAAATATCTTCTCATTATTTTCAACAATCTTAACAATCTTATCTTAAAGTCATAACTCGATAGATAAACTATTTTCCTTCTCCTCAAAAGATTTGTATAAGTAGCATTGATTGAAAAATAACTTTTATCTAAACCAGGAATAAAATAAACTTAACCTTAACAATAACGATTATTAAAAAATAAATATGATCAATTTTAATTTGAAAAAAAATCTTTATCCACATTTATAAAAAAATAAATAAATAATATTGAGTCATGATACACAAACATTTTGTCAACTCTACTATATTTTCCTTTTAGTTAAAGTCAACTACAACTCAACTAAAATGGTGTTAAGGAGAAAATACAAAGAAAATTTATATTAATTTGAGAATACGAAAATTTTTAAATCCTTACATTTTAACTTAAATTTAAAATTATCTTATTTTAAGTAATTCATTAATATTCTCATTAAATTCTAAACTTTTATTTTTCTAGGAAAATAACATATTTTATCATAAAATATTTTAAATTTTTAATAAAAAAATTATGTTAAAATAGTATCCTTTTGGGAAGTGGTCTCTTGGGGTGAGCCTAGCCCAAATGCAAGAAGATTTCACCAATTTTCCCCCAATGGATTGACTCCAAACATGTTGAAGAATTTTGATTCTTGAACTCTGTTGCTTTGATCAAAATTAAAGCCTTTAAGAGGAATCAATGCATATAGTATCATATCCTTCACACTTATGTCTACTTTGAACAATTTTCAGTCATTAGTGATACACTGAACCCAAACAAGAGATAAGGTCTACTACTTCCAACAAATCTTTGTCCTTCCCTACAAGTAATCAACTTATGAAAGAATATGAACATTATTCTTATCCCAAATATATTCTTTTAACAAGTGGATAATAAGTGATGTTTTTTATTGTTACATAATGAAACCATCCTTTTTAATTCAAATGAAATTTGTGTATGATTAAAAAAATATTAGTTTTTCAAGTCAACTTTTGTTTTCCTATTAATTGTTTCAAATAAAAAAAAATGCAAATTATCACTACAAGAAAAACTATATATGACTTTTGTTTTCTTTCCTATTAATTGTTGTTAAATCGTTTATAAATTGGTATCTAATTAGCAACTAATGTCTTAGAAACCAAATTTAGAAACTAAATAATTGGTAGTTAAAACTTTGGTTGCTAATTAGATACCAATTTAAAAACTATTTAACAATAATAGAAACTAATTTAGAAACCAATTTTTTTTTAGTTTATAAAATGGTCTCCATATATTTTTTAATTTGAATATAAAAATTGTTTTAAACAATTTAAATGAAATAAATTATTTAAAATACTATTTTACTTAAAATATCTAAAAAATATATATTAAACTATTTAACTACACAATGTTTTTTTACTTGTATAATTTTTTTTATATCAAATAAAAGTTATTAGTTTGCTAACTTTACTGATAATTACTTTTAAAACTATATATGAAATAGTTTCTGTCTAATTATTAAGATAACAATCTTCTTAGTGCATTACAACAACAATAATAATAAAATTATAAACACAATCATTAAAATAATCTGTTTTTAGTAAGAATTATATACACACTAAAGAGGCAATCTTTCCTTTGAATCAATCATTTGATGTTGTTCTTAGGTGCACACAACTATTACCTTATTATTATATTATTCTTCTAACTTCTTCTCAACTAAATTCAGTGAGATACTTTCTCCACTTTCTTTCTAATAATGCACATCACCATGATTGCCTAATGTACGATCATTCAGGCTCCATTCAATGATAGGGTACTATTGCACATGAATGTTGTGCTTTCAAAAATGAAAATCACTGTCCTTAAGGAATCAAAACTATTGTGGTGGACTCTTATATATATATATATATAATTGGTTCAAAGTTTATCAGAGGAGTATTAACAATTCAGATCAAGAAAAGCTCATATAGTTTATTTAATGGTTAAATATGTTTCTTCTTTGTTTGGAAATTAGTTTTTTTCTTAGTAAAACTTTAAATTATATGAGTATTTTTAATAAAAAAACTATTAAAATAAATTATTGGTTTTGAATTTACAGGACTCTTGGCTCATGAGGGCCACTTGAATCTCTTCTTTCTATTCAGAAATATGATAATCTAACTAATACACCATTTTCTTGGAAAATGGTGGTATTTGTGTAATCACCAAGTTCATCTTGTTGTTACTGAGGCATTGAGATGATGTGTGATGAAGAGGTTGAAGTTCCACCTTGGTGTGGTGGGTCTGATACAATAGTTGGGGCTGGATTAAGGAACTTGGTAGAGGGAATGATGCAACATCTACAAAGTGGACACGTGGAGTTTGATTGCAACCAGTTGCATATGCAGCTTATATGAAACACATGCTTGCAGTAAGGAATTTGTAGCAGCTCTTCCTTCAGCTCAAATTCTCCAAGGCAAACACAACATCTGTTTTTTTTTTCAGAAAAAAAATTAACAACCCTTTTGCCTTCAGTTCATGAATTTATATATAGTTATTAGAATATTGGCACAATCATATATCAACAAAGGACAAGATTTCAGATGCATGAGAAACCAAAACTTTCTAAAGTGTTAATCCACCACTTGCCCAGTAGAAATTCTCAAACAGATGCAACCAATATCTATCTATTTTTGAAATTTGTCTTTTTTTACTATCTATTTGAGTTATACGTGTAGGAATTAGATACATATATTATTCTTCACACCTTTTACTTCTTTTTTACCGAATAACTCTTTATGAAAATAATGGATGTCATGAAAGGTTCTAAGAACATTGGAAACCGAATATTCTGCTAAAAAAGACTTCATCTTTTGAAGAACAACAATCATTTGAGTATGATTTGGAAGAGGGGAAATTGAAGTATAGCAAACTAACAATTTAGCTCTAAAGCACATACCCTGTGTAATAGATAGAGATTAAAGCACATCAAGCAAATTTCAAAAAATGATGAAAAAGAAACGAATAACTACACAGGTAACTACCATTCAAAGATAATGCAAACAAAAAAGATGAGTTAATCTTAGGCATACGAAAGACCAAGAAGAATAGACAAGAAAAGGCTTACACTGAATCTCTTGTTCCAAAATCCTCATCAAACAAAATTCTTGGAAGTTTGTCAAGAAATTGTACTGTCAGATCTAATCGGCAAGGCTGTGATATAGTGGCTATTATTAGTTTTTCAATTCAATTACTGATAATAGATGCATGATGGTCAGTGCAGAAAGCAAGCAAGCAAGCCATTCATCTAAGTTTAGCTCTTAAAATTTGAGTTTTATCTTACTCAATCCAAAAACTAGTTCTTAAAAGTAAGAAGTGTGCATCATTTATATATTTCATTGCTCTCATATGCTAATCAATGTATGATTTCAACACTAGCCATAGCATCTAAATCCATGTAGTGTGTTATGCAGTTATGAGTTCAAATTACAGAAAAAGAAAATCCTACTTACTTGTGAAGGGTAAGGATAGGTAGTTTGAGGATTAGCAGTGGTGGCAAGTATGTGGAGAGGTGGTGATGAGAGAGATGCAGCTCTCTTTTTGAGGTAGAACAAGTAAAACAAGAGAACCAGAATGATGGAAAAGAGTATGGGAATGGAGAATATGAAGGCTTGGTAAAGTTTAAGTTGAAGTTGTTGTGGATACAAATGAGGAGAGGGGGTTGGAGTTTGTGGCACATCCATCACCAATTCACCACACCCTCTCTTCTTCCCTAACACTCACAACAAACCTTCTGCCACTGCACCATATTCAATACAGATACAAAAGTGTGGAACATGTTAATAGAAATTTGTTGAATAGGAATAACAGAGAGGGTTGAAAATGTTAAGCAATAGCTTTAGTTGAGCATGCACTAGTTGTGATATGTTGATGGAAGGGTGGTTTGAAGTTCTAAGTGAATGGGGTTTGTTTGGTTCTTTTCTTTGTTTAGGTGGGAGAGAGATGCATAAAAAATAAATATTTGTTAGAATTGGTGAATGGGGTAAGGAAGATATATACCAAAATGTTTAAAAATTGTCTTTTTATAGTCATTGATAAAGTTGAGATGTTGCATTAGCAATTTACTGATATATAATTATTATGTGTGATGTGTGAAGATGATAATGGCATTAGTACATATTCCATGTTTTGCAGAGGTGGAACAGGCCCATATGATCCTCCACTACTACTCAGATATGGACCCCAATGTCATCTATACTTACAAGGTGTGCTTGGTTTACCATTTCAGACCTTCAAAATGTCATTTTATACATGTTGAAGAAACATGATTTTGAAAACAATGGTTACATATTTGATAAGGAAGAAGAAAAAGAAAATATTTTCTAGTCTCAAATTTTTTTTAAGATTTTTTACTGTTTTATAAGATTGGCATAGACTTAAAAGTTCACTTGTTAATATCTAATATATCATATATGACTAGATTTTTTTTTTTGAATTTCCACAGAGTCCATCTATTCTAAAATAGGGATCTATCTCATCCTATGAATGAGCATAATGCATTTTGACTATGACTATGACACAATATGTGCACTCTTGTTGGTGGAACGTGATTAATTGAAGAAATTAAGTTATTTTCTATGAGTGGGTTTAGAATCAGATCTGAATGTGAAAATCACAGCAGATTCTCTCTGTTTCAGTGGATACAAAGAACTAATGTTGCTGCTTTATCATTTTAGTCATTTGCTTTAATTATCAAAACAAAGTGCAACCACTGATGTTGGTGATTATGTATACCCAGAAGTAGCATCTTAGAGATAAATGTCTGGTTCTTGAAGTGAAAAGAAAAACTTGCAAAAACATGAGTATGACCCACTTGAAAAAAAATTAACTTTTAACATGACATGACATTTATTTTCCTAGTTAACACAACATCACTACTTCATACGATAAACGTTCGGTCGCATGTAATTCAACAACGTAATCACGAGATTTAGAACCAAAAAGTTATGAAAGATTAGAAAGTAATAAGCATTCTACAGAATGCAGTGCTGCAAATTCTACGATTAGGTAATAATCAAATAAAAAGGAGACTAAACAAACCAGATATTGGCTATTAAATAATAGGGTTGTCCTTCAATAATATCATGCTATTGTTGACTTTCTATCAACAATCTCATACAATACAGCACCACATTCGCATTGTAAAACAATGGTAACTAGTAACTCCAAAAGGTTTTTGAATAAATTTCTTTGTAAGTATTTATATCTTTTTTTTATAATTTACATTTAGTTTATCAACAAGTTAAAAAATAAAAATTTAGAAAAATTAAATGAGTCCTTCTACAGATTGACTTATGCAGAAATTAATAACTTTTGAAGAAGTTTATTTAATTATTTTCTCTGTAAATTTGTGCGAACATATCCTAAAATTTGATCACATGGCTTGCTGAATCACACTACACGGTCTTGCTAAGTTATTCTTCAATTTCTCACAGTGAACACTAACACTGCTACAGTAGAGGCTGAAGTGGAAAGGCTTAGTGTGTGAATCAGAACCAAGGAGTTGTGAGTGAATTTGGTGAAGAGACCTTTAAAAAAGTATGTGGTTGATGACAATGAATACAAATGGTTTGACAGAGGGTGCACATGGAATAGAGGAGAGGGGAGGAAAGTTTATTAAATAGTATCTTAAAATCTACAATGATTCAGAGCAAAAGTGTTGGCAGTTATATATTGGGTCCTGTGGTGATAGTTAGGCATGGTAATTGCAGTAAAATTCTACTTTATGTAAATGGAATGTGGGGGTTGGTTATACATACGTTGTTATTCTTGTTAGGTTTTGTTTGTAGGAAAACACCACTAATCCAGCACTGCCATAAATATTTTTTATTAGAAAGTGAAAACATCACTTTCAACTAAAAATATCAAAACAATACAATGATTATATGATTCTTCTTTCTTATATATTGATCTTCATCTCCTTCTTATTCAATATGAGATCAAACTCACTTAGAATCCAAACAATTCTTTAAGTGAGTGTTCTGTGGAGTGATGCTGATGCAATAGGATGTGGAAACTAGTATGAATTTCTTTGCTCTATATGCGTGTAGCTTTTGTTGAGTTATCCTGCTTATGTTGTATGTTATGTTAGTGTTGATCCTCTCATTAACAAACTAAGATTTTATTATAGAGAAATCTTGATTTAGTGCAAGACATAGGTTTGGTGTCCCTTTGGGTTCTAAAATAGGTGTTTGAACATCATGTGATGGTTTTATCGTATCTACTTGAGGTCAAGTAAAGTATTTGAGAATTTTTCTCCAAATTCAAATGTCTAAATCTCAAACTCGAATTCTATTTCTTTGAATGGTACTACCAATAGACTTGAATACATTTTAGTTGGTAAAAAAATTTACAGCTTAATTGTGAACAATAGCAAAACTGCATTGGGCATGGTAATTCTGCAGACTGCAAGTGATAGATAGCACCTACATCTCTCTTTTAATAAAACTCAATCATGTTACAAAATTACTTGAAACCAAATGACACTGAAAAAGGAAAAACAATAACAAATGATAAATGCAACATTACTTTTTATAAACCATCTCTTTGAAGGAGCTACCTGAGACCGGAAAAGAAACTAATATTTCCTCTTCCTAACTTTGAAACTAATTGATCGGAAAACATTATCATCCGTTAACACTGTCTCCTCGAGAGGCTTTACGGATTCAGGCTTGGTGAAGTAGGTGAACAGCAGGTAGATGCCATCCAAATAGGTATTGGTCTCCCCAGCTTTGTTTTTCTTCTTGATGGCATATGCTAAGGGAATTACTCCTCTGTTAAAAACCTCTACATACATGCCACCTCCAGCAACAAGAATCTGCAAGGAAAATCATTGGAATAGAGTAAAAGAGACGCACAACAACACACTTATCAAACCAAGGTTATCAAATTGAGATTCAAATCATGAATCATAATTCTTATCAAACCATTTTCAAACATATAAAGTGTGCAGTACGATAATTTGAAACTAAAATAGATAAAACCACTTAATCACAAGGCTCATAAACAAAATTGTTACTTATATCTGAGTTTGTAAACCTCTATTTAAGAAATCTGGAATTGAAGCAATAAAATAGCTAAAAGAGTGCATGCAATGAAGTAGTGAAATAATCAAAATAGGATAAGTTGAGAAATGTTCCTTCAGTTCCTTTATAATAAGCTTATATGACTTTTCAATTTCCTTCTCAAGAATTGGTGAAAGAAAACTAACAAAACATGTATAGTTGAATGGTGTGATTTGTATCAACTATACGAAAATGGTCGTTTGAAATACTAATCGAGAACTTGAGATTCTAACAGCTATGCATCAAAGGACAATTAGTTTCTTATTCAAATTGAGCCACCCTGCATTTCACCCCCCAATGAATAGCCAAAAACATCATACGAATTCACTGACCAGATAACCCCAAATGAAAATATAAATCATTGAGCACAATCACATCCGGGTGTAATTTCCCAATCATAAACAGAAACAGAGTCGCCGCACACGAAACAAAAACAAATTGCAAACCTAACTATTATACATAATAAAGTTCAATTGGATTATCTTAATGCTTATCATATGTATGAAAAACAAGTAAAAGTCACAGAATTTAACCTCCTCGTACTTCTGGGTGAGTGCAAGTCGCTCATCCTCGGTCATGTCGGGCCTTAAAACCATCATTGTCTCGTACTGTCGAAGGCCGGGTGGGCAGGGGGGCTCCTCCTTTTCCTCGACGGCCGTGAAGCCGGTTCCGCCTGGTGAATTGGGGTCGTCTTCGGAGCCGAAACCCCCTTCGAAGAAGGAATCGGAGAAGTCTAGGGTTTGGGCAGTGATGGAAAACTTAGAACCGCTTCCCTTTGGGTGAAAATGGTATCTTGATTCCGCAGAGAGAAATTTGGGACCACGAGAGAATGCGGCAATGGGAGAAGATGGAAAAGTGGAAGGAAGTTTGGAAGAAGAATGAGGAACATTGAGGGAAGAAGAAGAGAGAGGAACCGAAGTGAGTGCAGAAGAAGCCATTGATTTGCCCTGCTAAGATTAGAGGGCTTTGCAGGTGAAGCTGTTCTATCCTATGCGGATAAGGCGAACTCAGCGCACACATGCGCACTCTAGAATTTGTGTTTATAAAGCTTTTTCTTTTCTTTTCTACTAAAGCTTCATAAAAAGAACTATTTTTATTTTAAATTACTCAAGTTAAAAGTGATTTTGAAGAATTCAGTCATGAAAAGAACATATTTTCTACTTGGTGAATTTTCTGGCCATCCTTTAATCCTACTCTAATTTGTGAAATTGTAAGTATTAATAATTTTAATATCTGACAAAGCTATCACTTTAACAATGGAAAATGTCATTCATTTCAGTCATTTTCTACTTCATTTCTATTGTCATTTTGCACCAATGGAGAGTTTAATGAGTAACAATTTGTGAATTAGAGATTTGTTAAGACATTAGAATCACTAAACACTTCAGATTATAAGAATTAGAGTGGGAATCTACTATTTCTTTGTAATTCCAGTGAGTTTTGTTTTTGATTAATTAATCACCAATGATTTTGCTTTAGGCCACTCAACAAAATGAGGCCTCAATACCACTAAGCCTAAAACAGAATGCCAAAAAATGTTTACTAGAAGACTATTTCAAATTAATCTTTTTATAATTATACATATAAATTATTACATCTAATGATATGATTGCTAAAAAATAATGGAAAGTTTTGCTTTTCATATATTTTTAATTTCATAGTGTTATGGTGAATTGGTACGAAAATTTATTTTACAATGATGTTATTTGAAATAATTATATTTATCAATGTTTATAATATGTTTTTAATGTAATTGTTTGTTTTGAATGGAAAAAAGTTATCGTAGCCAAGTATTATTAGTATTATCGTGACCAAATTTTAACATTTAAAACTTATTATTTGTGTATTTTTTACAATTAAAACAATTAAAAAAAGAAAAATGAAAAATGAAGTGATGCCTTTCAAATACTTAATAAATATTTTTTAATTAATAATTAATTACTTGAGTTCAGAAAAATAAATTAGAAATCAAATGTATAAATTTTGTATTCAATTTTTTTATGTAAAATAAAATAATTTATTATATTTATGAATAATTAATTAAAAATAATATAATTTTTAATATATATATATATATATGAGGTGAATTTTTAAAATAACTTCGTAAAATCGTATAATAAAATTATATGAGGTGAATTTTCTTATTTCATTAATTATGAGAAATATTTTAAAATAAATCAGCTTTTAATTTGATGGGTATTTTAAGTCATGAAATATCATAATTATAACTTGTGAAAGATGAATAAAAATGTAGTTTTCCTCCCAAGAAGATAATCCTTGTGTTTGAGTGTCCCATTATAATTTGTTTACAAGTATCGTTGAATAATATAACTCTTTCTCGCCACTCCTCCCTTCTCATAACTAAGGTCCACTGTTGCCATTGTGCACATTATATTTACCATCTGCTTCATGTGCAACAAAGTTAGATTTAGAAATAACAACATCCATATTGGTTATGTCTTACATCATATTAAACATGACGAGGTTTGTTCAGGTTCCTTATTGGATAAGAACAGTGCAAATAATATTGAAGACTTGTTCCTTTTTCATCTTACCTTCTTCATTTAATTACAATCTGAATAAACATCTGCATTTGTAATTTTAAAGTGTATTAAAATTTGTATGTTACAACTAAATAGTATATGTAAAAATAATAGTATGCACAGGGATTATTTTTCATTACAAAACAACAATTAAATATAGTAATTTGTCTTTCCCTATTTTTAGCTTTTTAAAACCTTTTAATCATTTTTAACTGATTCCGTTCATCTTAAAAACAACTTAAAACCGAAAATGGACAAAATACATATTTTAACACTTTTATGCTAAAAGTGTGTTGAAATTTTATATGTACATTATAACAACCAACTGACTTTATATTATGTTTAGGGTTCAACACATTCTTTCAGATTCAACATTCGAAATGAATATACTACATAAGAAAGCTATTATGTTCCGGATAAAGAACAGAACATATATAGTATATAACAAGGCATGTGCAAATGATAATAATGCCATCATGACATATCCAACACATTCCTTAAGAAAATACATACCCAACTACATGAGGATTGCAGCAAGAATATAGAAGATATCTAGGACGAGTGACTTACCAGAAGTAATGAGGAAATTAAGCATAGCATGCCTTTAAGATTGCATTACTTGTTAAAATCCAAGGTCAAAGCTTGGGATTGTTTCCCTTTCGCACGGAAACTCCTCATCGCTCTTTACTTCATTGATAACGAGGCAAGATTCACAACCAAAATCTTTCTCATTCGTATTTGTCTGGGCATCCTTTTGAGAGTAGGACTACATATATAATTTGAAAACACAAAATTTGAGACAGATGAAGATTTCTCTTACATAAAATGTGGTCAACCGTGTTATATTTCAGGAAATTATAAGTAATATGTTTGTTTTAGTTAGCGCAGTTTTGACTGATTATGGAAATCTCATCCCATGAAATTAGAAATTCTAGCCTCTAAAGTAGAGTGGAGATATACTTTATGTTCTAAAATAGATGCATCTTTCACACTTATTTCGTCTAAATGCAATGAAATGAATTCATTTAATCGTAATTTTGCAAATATGCAATAAAAAAAATACCTACCAAAAAAAATGCAAACAAACAATAGTTGATGAAATACATGCAGAACAGATCATACAAAATAATATTACAACAAAAACACAAACGTAACATTTACTGTATGTACTATACGTACCTGCCTTGGAAACACCGAACATGTGTCTTTCTCTCCTCTCTTTTTCATATTCTCTTTTTTTTTTTAACTTTTCTCAATTCCATATCTCATCTATTTCAGTATTTGATACCACCTCACACTAACTAAAGAATTAGGATCAAATTTTTAAATACAGTAAATTCTTATTTACCGTAAAGAATTCTTTGTATTTTTTTAAGTCATTAGTCCTACTGGAATCATTCGAGATAAATGATTCTCTTACTTATTTTATTCTTAGATCTTTCAATAATCCTGTTGCTTGTCTTTGAAAATTACTTTGAAAACAAACATTTTAGGTCAGAAAAATTACTTATGTTTTTTTATAGAATTTTAGAACAATTGATTTTTGATAAGAACATAATTTATTAATTGGATTATCCTTCCTAAAGTATAGAGTTAGCTAATATAAGTTTAGATTATGGTTTGATGTATTAGATTCAATCCAAATTCAAATAAATGGATTGGATTTAAAATTCATATCCATATTCAAATAAATGGATTGGATTTAAAATTCATATCCATTTTAACTAGATCAAATTTAAATAGATTATTTTTAAATCTATTTAAAGTGTACTAAATCTAGTTTCAATCCATTTTGTTAATTAGATTAAATTCACTTGTCAATTACACTAAATTCATTTTGATATGGACACAAATTAACTTGGCTCGAACCGGGTCTAAACCGACTCAACTTGAACGCGGACCAACTCGGTTCGACATCGACCCGAGCCCGGATGACTCGACAATGGCCTGAGCCTGGATGATTCGACATCAGCCCGAGCACGTTCGACTCATCGGCTCGGGCACGCTCAGCTCAACATTAGTCAGGGCCCAATCAACTCAACTTTAGCTAGTGTCCAATCGACATCGGCTCGAGCCCGGACGACTCGACATCAACTTGGGCCCACTCAACTTGACATCGGCTCGAGCCCGCTCCACTCGACATCAGCTCGGGCCCAATCAACTCGACATACACCCAGGCCCGCTCCGCTCGACATTGGCTCGGGCCTAGACTCGACAATGGCTCAGCTCGACCTCAACCCAAGCTTGGACGATTCAACATGGGCTCGGGCCTAGACGACTAAACAATGGCCTGAGCCTAAATGATTCAACATCGACCTGGATTCGCTTAGCTTGACATCAGCCCAGGCTCGCTCGGCTCAACATTAGCCAGAGCCCAATCGACTCGACATCGACCCGGGCCCTCTCCACTCAACATCGGCTCGAACCCGGACGACTCGACAATGGCCTGGGCTCGGACGACTCGACATCAGCTCGGGCTGGCTCGGCTTGACATCGGCCCGCGCTCGCTCAACTCATTGACCAGGGCCAAATCGACTCGACATAAACCCAGGCTCGCTCCACTCAACATCGACCCAGGCCCGCTCGACTGACATCAACCCGAGCCCAGGAGACTCGACAATGGCCCAGGCCCGAACAACTCGACAATGGCCCGAGCCAGGATGATTTGACATCAGCCCAAGCCTGTTCGACTTGACATTGGCCTGAGCACGCTCGACATTAGCTAGGGCCCAATCAACTTGACATCAACCCGGGCCCGCTCCAATCGACATCGGCTCGAGCCCGTACGACTCAACATCGGCCTGAACCCAGATGACTCAGCGTCGATCCGGGCCTGGACGACTCGACAATGGCCTGGGCTCAGATGACTTGACATTGATCGGGCTCGCTCGACTTGACATCGGCCCGAGCCCAATCAAGTCGACATAGACCCAGGCCCGCTCCGCTCGACAATGGCTCGGATCGACTCGGCCCAAGCCCGGACGATTCAACATGGGCCCGAGACCAGACGACTCGACATGGGCTCGGGTCCAGACGACTCAACAATGGCCGAGCCTGGATGATTCAACATCAACCTGGCTCGCTAGACTCAACATTAGCCAGGGCCCAATCGACTCGACATCGACTTGGGCCCGCTCCAATCAACATCGACTCGAGCCTCGACGACTCGACATTGGCCTGAACCCAGATGACTCGATAACTATTCGAGCCCAGACGACTAGACAATGGCCTGGGCCCAGAAGACTTGACATCGGCTCGGGCCCGCTCCAATTGACATCGGCTCGAGCCCGTACGACTAAACATCGGCCTGAACCCAGATGACTCGGCGTCGATCCGAGCCTGGACGACTCGATAATGGCCTGGGCTCAGACGACTTGACATTGATCGGGCTGGCTCGACTTGACATCGGCCCGAGCCCAATCAAGTCGACATAGACCCAGTCCCACTCCGCTTGACAATGGCTCGGATCGACTCGGCCCGAACCCGGATGATTCAACATGGGCCCGAGACCAGACGACTCGACATGGGCTCAGGTCCAGACGACTCAACAATGGGCCGAGCCTGGATGATTCAACATCAACCTGGCTCGCTAGACTCAACATTAGCCAGGGCCCAATCGACTCGACATCGACTTGGGCCCGCTCTTATCAACACCGACTCGAGCCTCGACGACTCGACATTGGCCTGAACCCAGATGACTCGACAACTATTCGAGCCCAGACGACTCAACAATGGCCCGAGCTTGGATGATTCAACATCAACCCGGCTCGCTCTGCTTGACATCGATCCGAGCCCATTCGGCTCAGCAGTAGCCAGGGCCCAATCAACTCGACATCAACTTGATCCCAGACGACTAGACATCGACCTGAACCCGAACGACTCAACATTGGTCTGGGCCCGAACGACTCGACAATGGCCTGGGCTCAGGTGACTTGACATCGGCCCGGGCCAACTCGGCTCTACATAGACCCAGGCCCAGGCCCGTTCAACTGACATCGACCCGGGCCTAAGAGACTTGACATTGTCTCAAGCTGCCTCGACTCGACATTGGCTCAGGCACAATCGACTCAACATTGGCCCGAGCCCGAGAGACTCGACATCGATTCAGGCCCGCTCCACTCTACATCAACCTGGGCTCATTCGGCTTGACATCCGCCTGAGCCTAGGAGACTCGACATTGACTCAGGCTCGGTCGACTCAACATTGGCCCAGGCCCAATCGACTCGACATTAACTTGGGCTCATTCGGCTCGACATTAGCTCAGGCTTGCTCTACTCGATATTGGCTTGGGCTTGTTTGACTTGACAACGACCCAGGCCCGAGGGACTTGACATTGGCTCGGGCCCATTCGACTCGACATTGGCTCAGGCCCAATCAACTCAACATTGAACCAAGCCCGCTCCACTCGACAACAACCCGAGCTCGGGAGACTCAACATTAGCCCGGGCCCGTTTGGTTGGACATCGCCCTGGGCCTTCTTAACTCAACATTGGCCTGGCCCGTTCGCCTCGACATTAGCTCGGGCTTGCTTGACTCCATATTGGCCCAGGCCAGCTCAACTCGTCATTGACTCAAGAATGCTCGGCTCAAAATCAACTCGGGCTCACTCGACTCGATATGGGCCCGAGACTGCTCAATTAGACATCAGCCTAAGCCCACTCGACTCAACATCGATTGGATTGTCTTGGCTTAACTTGGATCGGGTCAAGTCAAAGTCCATTCCAAAATGCAATTTGGATAATCCAATAATGTATTCAATCTAAATGGAATTTAAAATTCAAAAAATGGATTTGGATTTAAAATAAATCTATTTAAATGGATTAAAACTAATATGGATATGAATAATTATGAATTAGATTTTGTAAATTGGAATTTGAATGATTTATAATATATTAAAGAATAATATTTAAACAAATCATACTTTGGATTAATCATCGTAAACTATTTACAAGTTGTATTATTATAAAAAAAATTAAAAATCTTTGAAAAAAATTCTCATCCAAACAAATATAGTTTTGCACTCAAATTTGTGTAAACACTATTTTTATTTAAGTGTAAATTATTTTCGCTCAAGCTAAAATAAAAAGATTTGTTTTTTCTTTTATTTTTTCTCTTTAATTAATTGGATTCACTATCAATGATTTTATAAATGTAAAGTAAAGATTAATTTATATATTAACTGATTTGTGAAATGATTTAATAGATATATATTCTATGAATTTGAGTTCATATATTTAAAATAATGTATAAACCTCTTTGATTTGTTTAATAAAAAATTATACATATGTTGTAAGAGATCCTCTTACTTCAACTGATTTGTGAAATGATTTAAAAGATATATATTAAATGAATTTGAGATAAATATTAAGATAATGTATAAACCTCTTTGATTTGTTTAATAAAAATTGATACATAAGTCACATAGACTTATACAAAAATTGATAATATTTTTGTTCTTAGCAAACAAAGAGGGAGATTATACCTGGTGAGACAAGCTGACATTCTCGGTAGATTGGAAACTGTCACCACTACATGCTGCTGCAAAACCCATTTCAAGCAAAGTCAACCAAGAATTACAAATATCTCTATCTCAACAAGCAAAACAAGAACAGCTATTAAGAAATATCTCCGAAAATCATAATTATTGCGCTAGAAATCCAATAATTCCATCAATTTTAGGCTTACCTCCAGACAACGTAATATCAAGGGATTTCGCAATCGCAGCTGATTCCTTATCCACAATATTTTGACATGATTTCGCAGCCATAGCCGATACCTTGTCCCCAATATTTTGACCCCCATTGGGCGATAGGCCTCCTGTAGAATTCCCATATAATCACAACATCAGACCGTAAGGGACCTTTGTAGCTACTTCGGTTACATTTCTAACCTGTTACATAACTCTCCCGGGGCTTCAGGTTAGGATTCTGTAAAATGGACAGTATTTGATCCGCTGCAAAGTAGCAGAAATCAGTTGCATGAAGAAATGACGAAGTAATAGTAAACCCACGTCTCATCCTGGGCTATGTCATGACAGGGTCTTTTATGACCATTCAATTTTACATATATCAATAGGACATCTTATTTATCTACTTAGCAAATGTCCACGCAATAGTATTAACTACTTATCTCTTCCCTCTATTGTTCCCATAATTCAAAGTTAGGGATGCCGATGCTAGTATACAATGATAGAAAAATTATCAATCAAGTACATTTGATGATTTGAAAGTCGTTGTTTGAATTAGAAATCTTGAATAACTTAAACCTAATATCGGATATTCTATTTATGAAGAAAACCATTATCATTATTCTATATAAGTATGTATAATGCAAATCTAATCTTATGATTAATTTTATAAGGTTGAATTAAGTTCAAAGTTTACCTTTTTAATATAGTATCAAAGTCATATAAAACTTATCATAACCTAACGATTTATCAAGTCATCCTCTATTAAGTCACTGTGGAATCATATAGTCTCATGCACAAGTTGACAGGTCTCAACGTAAAAGTGTGTTGGATATCTCACATCGACTAAAAATAAAAATATTTCATAAATATCACATTTCGAATCGATTTTATAAATTTGAATTAAACTTAAAATTCACTGTATGCAAATTAATAAAAAGAATTAACTTAATCCTAAATGTAGGATATTCATATTTATGAAGAAAACCATTATGGCTATTCTATAAAATGCTTGCAAATGAATAAAACTGAACCAGCTTCACAAACGGGGGGGAAAAAGTAATGCAAATGAAACATGAAGATGAAGATGAGTATTAACACTAAAGACTGCAGACAATTAACAAGTACTAACCATCACGTAAAGGCTTGATTGGTGGGGTTATCCTGTTTGATTTTATATCTTCTCGTTCGGTAATCCGACAGTCCATTCCAGGTCCTTTCCCCGGACAAAGTTTACTCGGAGGTTGTCCTGCAATACATAACCATAAACATTTGAAAAAGAGAAATCGACAGCTCATTCCGGATATGCTGTCTGCTTATTTTATAGGGGTCTGTTTATGAAATTTTGTCGTGATTCATTCTCAATTATTTCCCGATTCCTAGCTTCTTTATTGTCTTGCAACAAACTTTTGATATAAATTGAAGTCGTAAACTCATAAAAATTTAAATCATTTATATGCTTAAAAGGCAAAAGCAAACTAAATGAGCAAGGATAATAATATCTTTAGATTCAAATGGCATGCACATAACTAAATAGTATAGAACTACACGGATTAAAAAATATACATTTTAATTAGTCAAGGACTAACCTTTAGCAAAAGATGGATTGACGTTGTGGCAACCATTTTGTCCATGCCCTCTCCCGTCAACATTATTACCATTCCTTCTTTCACTTAACTTCGCTGGAGAGTGGTTACTTCCTTCAGGTTCTCCTACTTCAACAAAATATCTATCCAAATGTACCGATTCACCTCTCGTTATAATTTCATCTTTCTTTAGGAACCTGCGTTCTAAAGGTCTTTTGCTCAAATCATACAGAATAACCTAAAAAGAGAACATTAAATTAGAGAAAGCATATTAATAATGTAATTCTATGTCACACGTATAATGAAAGGGGGTGTTTAAGTAAACAGCTTAGCTAAGCGCTTAATTTTAACCTTCTACTACATGAAAACTAATACAGAAATTTAACCATTAAACTCATTGAATTAATAAGAGCACATAGGAATCAAAAAACCAAATAAAATCTATAGAAGATCATCCGAGGATTCAGATTCAAAGTAAAAGAGATACACACATGACAGATCGAAGAGGTAAAAAATAAAATTGTAGCATGTGTAAAAAGCCGAAAATTAACCTGCTTCCCAAAGGATCCACAAGGTTCAATGTGTAAAAAGCCATCATGATACTTCTTGTTTTTTTTAGTTAACTCGGTAGTGTATAGGACCTGCCATTCTAAATTGAAAGAAACACATATACACAAGTGAAAACTAAATGAAGATAAAAACAATGAAGATAATCAAAACAGAAAACATCTGCAAACTCTGACATAATGGACTGCGGATGAAATTCATCATATTTTTCAAGAAGGAACGTGCTCATGATTCTCTAATTGTTTTCAGTAAATTGATAGCAAATTATATAAGAAATAATTGTCAGGCATATATACATGTGAATGACATGCTGCACATCAGAGTTTATGAATTCTTACAACTGTTTGTTAAATTTATTTTTGTTTTTCTTACAATGTTCCTGTTCTGCTAATCAAAAGTATGAATTATGTAATCTATATTCAGTTAACCACTATATTAGATTAAAATGGTCTCATCCACTATATTAGATTAACATGGCCGACTAACTAGAATAGTTGCATTCATCAATGTGATTTGATTTGTAAATAATTATCAGCTTATTAGTGCGAATCATGTGAAGCATTGGCATGTACAGACTTCAGACTTTACATCTGCCTCTATCTCTTTTACCATTTCCTCCTTCAATTTTAAAACAGATATGATATCAAAATTTATCTATAACCATTGGTTGAGATATAAAAGGCAAATGATATAAATAAGCATCCAATATTAAAAAATCAATAAATAAATAAACAGGAAAAGTAACCAATGTGTCAAATAATACCAGGCCATATATAACCTTTTAATATCACAATAATTGTGTGTTTACCCCTTTTTCCAACAGTTTCATGGGTATCAGTGTGGAGATAAGTTTTCTGCCTGTCCATCTTCGTTCCCTTAAAATTAGTAAACTTGTCTCCTGGAGCTTTGGAATCTGATGAGCAACCACCTTGATGCTCACCAATGTCAATCAAATATGAATCAAATGCAATTGTTTCACCGGGTTTTATTACATCATCTTTCTTAAGGAATCTGCTATCTAAGACTTTCTTACTTGTGTCAAACAGCATAATCTGAAAAAGCATTCATTAAAACAATTCTTACACGAGCGCAAGGTTTAAATTTTAGGGACAATCACTCACAAGGTTAACATATATTAAAATAATAATAAAGCCTGTTGTGAAGCTTGTGTTAAAGATATTTTCATATCATCTCGAGCTTTTGATTAGCTGTGCCTTTTGCCTGCAGAAACCATGTTCATTCAATAATTGCTCCATTCACTGTCCTTCATTGAATCTTGACTAAACTAATACGTGACCACTCAGGGATATTTCTTTACTGTGTACTTTGATCAGCTTATTTTTATTCAAAACAACGTGCAATCAAAATCTTATGAATTAATTGCTAAAAATCATATTATCAGAAAGATATCAAATGAAATGGGTTAGAAAGCGTATCTATTAAAATGACCCCACCAATCATACCCTCAGAAGAACTTAAATTGACTTTTTCATAAATGAAACATGTCTAAAGCTCACCTGTGACCCACAGGATCCACGAAGAACTAATCGTAAAAAACCATCATGGTACTTCTTTGCCTTTTGACTAACTTGTGTAGTGTATAGAACATGCCACTCTAAATGGAAATTGAAAATTTTAACATAGTTAGAAGATTAAAAATAATGGAAGTTGCTTACACAAAATTATAATGTATCTGGCTTTGAAAAAGCTGCATTCCCATGTTGTACACGAGGACGAGAAATTGAAAGAGGAAGCAAAGCAGAATGAGCTCAGCATGAAAATTAAAATTTAACTATATGACACTAACCTTCAGTACCATGATTTTGTGCTTGCTGACTGATCTCCGGTGATTTATACTTAAGCAGTTCTCTCTTCTTAAACTCTGTAATTTTTACAACTATTATACATGAACAACTACACCGTGGTGCAAACCATACAAGCAACTACAGCTAATAAACTGTCAACATTACTTGAAGGTTGTAGCTCTCTAGATCAATGGCACAACATTGAATAAGCAAAAACACACAATAAGACTCGGTAATTACAGGAATGATGAATAAATGCCTCCTCTATTCCTTTACAATGTAGAAGCCAAATGGTGACAGTTTTACTTTAAATTTAAAAGGATACTCTAAGGGCATAAACATACATTCACAAAGTCTTAGGGCAAATTCTGGAAAATTATGCCATTGTTTACCTCTGATAATTTTTTGTGACGGACTGAGAGGACTCCGCATACGTCCGACATTCTCCTTCTCACTCATTCTTGCATGTTTTGCACGATCTCGTAAACAAAGACATAAGAGCAGCAAATAAGATTAAGGACTTGAAATTTTAACAAGAAAAATAATGTAATCAGAGTTCAAACCAGAAAGAGTCCTGAATCTTGAAAAACTCTTGTTTCTCCTATCAACATTCAAATCAGAATCAGGTTTTTTGTCTCCCTCCTGATCGCCTATGTCCACAAGATAACCGTTGAAAACCAACGATTCACCAGAAATTACAGTTTCGTCGTTTTTCAAGAGCCGACACTCCAACAACGTCTCGCACTCATCGTACAGAGCAACCTGCACAGCGATTGAGCGAAGAGATTACATATCCCTTCCAAAATCGATTTCCGTGTCCGCAGTTCGCATAATTGCAATTGAACGAAATTAACATCACTGACCAATCCTATCCAACTTTTGCTTTCGAAAACTTTCGATAATTAACTGAGAAAGAGTGGATACAATACCTTGCTGGTGGAAATGTGGAGTTTCAGGAATCCATCTTGATACACCTTGCGTTTCTGTTTTATGTGTTTTGTGTAGGTCACCGTCCAACGTTTTGAGTCCTCCATTCATGCCGATGGACTGAGTCTAGATGCAAAGCACAGAGGAAAATGACGGTGTTTTTCACTCTTTGCTCTCTAAAGACCCTAACCCCTTCAATCTTTCACTGCAAGAATTCGCGAAATGGGAGCGCGGGAACTCAGAGGATCAAAACATCTATTTATACTTTTCAAAAATATATTAATCCTAAATTGTTTAATAATTAAATTAGTAGTTTATTTTTCATCTATCAATTCTGTAAATTTATTCAATACCGCCCTTTTTATTCAAAAATTATTTATATTTAAAATAAATATGTCAAAAAATATAATTTCTCAAATTATTATAATTATCAAACTACATATTTGATCAATTAAAAGTAAAATAAAAAATCGATAATATTTTACAAGGAAGAATAGTGCCCTCACGTAGCATTTTAGCTTGTGATAAAAAAATTCCTTTACAAACGGTATGCACGGGTTTATTTATTTTTATTTTAACTTTTGATTAAAAAATTAATTTGAAGTTATTATTATATTTTAATAGTTAATTATGTTTGTCTAAAAAAATTGGAATGGAATTGGGATATTTTAGGGAATATAATCCAATTGTATTATACAAATTACACCAATAATTTTTTTTACTAAACAATGTGAATAATCTAATTAATACTATGATAAATACTTTACATCAATTTTTTCGTTCTTAGACATTCAAAGGTGAAATTATATGAATATGAATACTAATATTTTAAATAAATGTAACGTTAATGGTTTAATAAAAAATAAAAAGGTAATTTTCTTCCTTAGTCATGAATTTTATCCATTTAAGAAATAATTATGTGATCAAAACCAGGAATAATGGTTGACCTTTTGTCTTCAATAAATGTCAACAGTTATTTTAACACATTAGTTAGGAAACTAAAAGTAGAAAAAAAATTATAAAAAACTGTTATTTCTAGTTCATATTTATTTTAATTTTCAATAAAAAAATTCTCAATTAATACAGTAATTTCTTAGTAAGAACTATAATCTGAATTTTGTGTCACTTAACCGCCTTCCATCCACGGGATGACATTATTTCTTCAATCCAATTTGAAGTCTTTTGAGAAATGGTATTTTGTTAAAATTAAATGAATAGACCAACTTGAATTAAAGTTATATTGAGATTTTTTTTTATATTTAATATTTCCTTTCTTATTTTTTGTAAAATTTAATACTTAACTAATTGTAGCGTTATAGGCCGAGCTCGACATTAAGAGATATGTAGGTTGATTGGAGATCGTTAGAGTAAATTTGGTTTTTACCATTATTGGCTTATGTCTGAGACTACGGGGCTCTAGCATCATGGATCGAGTCCGATGTTACTTATAAATGGGTCGTCTACCGATATTCATATTTAAAAACATTAATGTTGTATCAACATATCAAGGGATCACGAATAATCAGCCTTAAATAGGAAACAACATTTATTACTGCATTAAGTCAATAATAAGACGAGATACAAGGGGAAAGGAAGAGCACTACCTTATATAAGGAAAAAAAAACAACTCACATAACGATAACAACACAATAAGTACTTTCAACTCATATTTTACACTATGCTCATTATATTTTATGCTCTTACTGACTTGAACATTGGAGTATTTTCTAAAGATGGAGCTCTCTCAGAATTTAACCGACCTCAACTGAAGTTCTAGATCTGAGATTGACAATACTCTAATCTGAGACATTAATCTTTGCACTTAATCATTAATACCCTTTTATTGTATTTTTAATTAAAAAAAAAATCTTTGAACAGGTGTTATTCAATACGAATTAAGTTGAAGTGTTTGAACAGGTGTTAATGGAACAAATGGAAGCAACTCGATTTCAAGCTAGTCGGACAAACTTGTCCAACTAAAAACTCAAAAATATTCTTAATTTTTTTCTAAATTTTCCAACTTTGACACTTGACACTTTCCCAATTTATGCAGACGAGCATTGCTTAATTGCAAAAACTCAGTTGCATTTCCAACAAAAATACCAATACAATGCAGATTTCATTTGACTGCACAATTCCATCAAATTATAAAACTTTCTAACTTGTACTAAGTCAATGAATCCTGCGACATGGCTACATGCATTAGAACATACAAGCTTTTAGTCTCCTTCCCAACTCCTTTCTGTTCATGAAGAAATTATCACTGTCGTTAGTTCAAGATCAAAGAAAATATTTGTCATTTCACGGGTGAAGAGGTTAATGAATAGAAGTTTTTGCTTACCTGGTCAATTGCCTATCAAAACCTGAAGCAGCCAAGACCCCTCTATTCTCTTCAGCCCTTCTAATGAGGTAAGGCATCACCATTTCTAGTGGCCCAAATGGCATATACTTGCTAACCTGAAACCCTGCATTGCTCAAACCGTAGGAAAGTGCCTCTGACATTCCATATAGCTGTGCAAATTCTAGCTTCTGGTTCACCTTTTCAACTCCCAATTCATGTGCTTTTGCCACAGCCAATTTGCCTGCACAGCATTGTGACATAATCTCAAACACTTGGGGTGCTAACTTTTCTTATATTATAACAAGTAAACAGTTCAAGGAGTGACCTCATAAAGGATTCTCTATTATTATTCAGTTACAAAAGTGATGTGTAAAATAAATTTGTTTACTTTTATGATGATTATCTTAGGAGTCACATAGCAAATATTTTCTAATTAGTTGATGAAACTTTTATATATATTGAATTTGCATATAAATTTAACTTTATAGGTTATAAGAAATTGAATGATACCAGATTCAATGTTGTGGGTTGCAAGAACAAGTGAACCAGGTCCATTGGCAACCTTCTGAAGGAGAAATGATGAGCAATCATTGAAGGAATTGTGTGTGTCTTGAATAGTATTGTGAATTGGGGAGGGAAATCCAAAAGACTGGGCCAATTTACTCTCTGTGGACATGTAAGCACCCCTCACCAATTTGAACCCCATTGGAACTCCCATTTTTTGTGCTGCCTCTGTTGTCAGCAACAACCTCTCCTTGGCATCTTTCAAGTAAGTTTGAATGGTTCCAAAGACAATGGGGCTGTTATCCTTGTTGTACTTGATTGCAGAAGAGTATGTGAAGTAATCAATGGCTGGCTGAACAGTAGTGTGTTCAGCATCAACCAACAAAGGCATATTAGCTTCCTCACATTTTTGGCAAAGTTCAAGGAGTCTTTGGTTGGCAAGTTGAAGATCACTCTCTTCTTCTGGGGTTAGAGGCTCTGGTCTATTCTGTGTGTGGTACAAAGGGCTAGATTCTGCAAAAATTGGGAGGGAATCTTGCTTCCATGGCAAAACGAATGAAGGGTCTTTCTTTTGCCACCGTAGAAGATCACTAAGTCTTTCTAGCAATGCCATGGGGCATATTGCAGTGATTTTCAGAATAACAAAGCTCACCTATCGCATCCATCCGTAAATTAAACATTAGAAGGAATAAAGAAAAACCAATGAAAAAGACATTTATGTGTTACCTGAATATTGATTAGACCATAAATAATAAATGATTGTTTTAAGCAGTTTTTTTCAAGAGAGAAAGAAAAAGAAATGTAATTCAAGTAAATTTATCAATCACGAGTCTCCAGAAAAACATGGTTGCAGAGGGACTTATTACTTTACACGAATAAGGTGAGTCACAAATCGTGTTTTTATGGAAGATAATAGAAAAAAAAAATCAATTGTATATTTTATCCTTGTCATGTAACTATTATTAATTCGTTAATTTCACTTTTAAATTTGTTTCTCACGCTTTTTAATATTACATTTTTCATTTTGTGACACATTCTAGTAGTAATTTAAATTTCAATGGAGTAGCTAGGTGACATAAGAAAAAAGTTATAAAAAAATAAAACAAAATGTGGTTTTTGAAAAAGTGTTACCAAAATAAAACAGGTCATCACTCCTTTATAAATTTAACAAATTTAAAGGAAAAACATGGTTTCATGATTTTAGAAAAAAAAATATATAGTAAAATTAAATTTGTAATTAAATTATATAAAAATATTAAAATAATATTATTATTGGTTGTAGACTCAACAACCTGCAATTCATAATATAATAAAAATTGTATTTTCGTCATTTTATGAAAAAAAAAATTGAACGTTTAGACAAAAAAAAAATTGTAAACTAAATATATCACTTTTCATAAAAAAAGTTGGTTAAAAAATAAAGGAACTTACTGAGGATGGTGGAAGGGATTTGCTAAGATCAACATTGTGAAGGAAACCTTGAAGGTTCTTATCACACCCCTCATTGTCGTGAGTATCTTCAACCCCATAAGCCAGCATGCTACGCAGCCCCGTATCGTTCAGTGCTAGTATGCTCCTTCCGGCAGCCGCAGCATCCTCGCCGCCGCAAAAGTGGGCGTAGACCGTCTGCCGCATGGTGCTCATCATAACATCTTTCATCATTCCACTCTCAAACACCTTCGACTTCATCGCCCACATTCCCAAGTCCACCATGGACTCCACTGCCATTGCATGTTGTATAGCAGAGGATCGGAGCAACTGTTTCGTCGACACCAACCCAAACAGCTGCTCTGCGTCCTCTAAGCTTAGTGTCGACGACGACATAATGGCGGCGGAGAGGGAGCGGTGGCAAGTATTCAGGGGCCTCATTGTGGTGCTGCAACGAATGTTCTTGAGGATTCCACGAGACACGCGGAAGGCCATTTTTTATGATGTTGTTTTTTTGTTGGTGAAGAGATTAACGTCTTGTGTGTTTCTTTGTTGGGTTGTGTCTCTCTTCTTCTCAGGTGTGGAAATGATGGAAGAAGGAGTGTGGTGTTTTATAAGTGCCGTAACATGAGAAATATGGGTCCGATTAAAGAAAACTACAACACTAAAACGATAAGTTTGGGTAAGTTGCATGGTGTTCATGCGATAAGATTAGGGTAGTCAACTTGGTTTATGTTTTCATTTTTAGTAAACTAATAATTTCTTCTTTCAAAACCTTAAATAGTCAAATGCCAACAAGACTTGATCGATGTAATCACTCCTTCAAATATATGGAGTACTATAAATATATGTATTAACACATTTTCTATTGTTAGTTAATTGACTTTTTTTGCTAGACATGTCATTGAAATAAAAAATTAGATAGATAATGAAAAAAATTGTGCATTAAAAAGGGTGTTAGAAAAATAATATATATATATATATATATATATATATATATATATATATATGTGTGTGTGTGTGAAAAAAGAGTTTAGAAATACATGTTGTTAACTTTTCTGTGTATTCACATATTTAGTGCGTTTATATGAAGATTGGCTAATTCATATATATTCTAAGTTTGACTTCAACCAAGATTAAAAAAAAATATGAGTGTTGTGATATTTTATATGATGATTTCAAATTATTGATTGTATTAATGCATATAAAAGTGAGACAAAACGCATCTTTATGACCTTAATTTAATGATTTAAAATAGGTCCTAATTTAAAACAAACTAGTTCAAAACTTAGAGAACTACAGTACAATAATTTTATAAAAAAATTATTAAAGATTTTATTTTACTTTAAATATGAAGATTACATGTTACATTGTTCTAAGCAACTCTTACAAGTTTTACAAACTTTATTCTACTAATGAAGTTTTGTGAAAGAAACTTTTACAGTTTTTTATTTAAACTTCAATTTTTATAACTTAAAAAATTAATTGAATTATTATGATATAATAATAATAATTTCATACTACTACTCTAAATATATATGATTGATGTTGAAAAAAAAAAATCTTAATATTTAAGATCATAACTTTGATACTTTTCACTATATCGCCTGAATATGTTTCAATTGAAATTTTTAATAAAATTTAAAATTCTTATATTGTTAGAATAGCAAATCTGTACCTAGAGAGATTATAATAATAATAATTATTATATTTATTGTAGGGTTTATATTTTGTTTCTATTGATAAGAATGTAAAATCTTTGTGTATAATTTTTTTAAGTCCAATTGAATTGGTGTGAAATAACTTTTTTACGCATACGTTTTTTCTTTATTTCGTTGTATGAATGTAATTGAGAAGGAAGAAAATAGAGATGATCAAATAACTTTTTCATGAATTAAAATTTAGATGAGTGGAAATTAAGCACGAAGGTAATTAAGTTTGTAGAACCCGCAATAAAATTAATTCATTCCCCTCATAAAGGCATGAAATAAGAGGGAAAGCATATAATTTTTCCTTTGTTGTAGTTAATTTCCTTTACTATTTATTTCATACACTACCAAAAACAATATATAGCGTCTCAAATAATCCTCATTATTGTCTAGTTATATTTTTTATGCTGAATTAGTACACATTTTTTAAGTCTACGCCCACTTAGTAAACAAAGTCATGTTCACTCTTTGAATAACACACATAAATGTAAAACTTCTATTTTGTACTTTTTACAGGAAATAAAATTAAAAAAGTCCTCTTGACTTAAACTGTAACATTGTATTATAGCTTTTACAACTAATAATTGTTTTAAATTCATATATAAGCATTGTTACTTGTATCTGCTCTTTAAAGTTTTATTGAGAATGAAAAAACAGATTTTGGAAAGGGTGAAGGAGATGAAATATGTTGAAAATCTCACTTTGAACTTGTATATAATTGGATTTAAAGTTTAATTATTAATATAAATGATAATTACTAATAAATTAAGAAGAGATTTAACATTTAAACTTTGTTGCAGTTGATGTATTTTGAATACAATTATAGGAGGTTGAATCGACTACAAGCAATGTTGTTGAACTTGCATCTAACGAAACCTCTTATTGGGAGAGAACAGAGTGTAGAAAGGGATGATGATCTTAATAATGATCAGAATGAACGATGATCAATGATTTGGCTTGGATTGTTCGCTTCCATTACACACCGTCACATGTGACAAATTCACCTCTTTGTTCGCATTTCTTGCTGCTATCTGCCGCTGAGTGGACTTGTAATAGGTGGCATACAGAACCAGTTGAGCCACCGCTAGCAATGTTCCAAGCCCATTTGGTATCTGAAAATCAACAACAATGCCAACAACTTACTCTTCATTCCATTTAAAGTGATTATGTTAGTAATTCAAATTATTGAAATTAATTTTGTATCTACAGTGATGAACGGGTCGAAACGGATGAGAGCATAAGTGGTCCAAGCCACGCCATTCCCAAAAGAGGCCAGAGAGAAGTAAAAGGGCATGTACTCCACACTCTTAGTCTTGATCACCAGTTTCTGCACAAGTAGTGAACACAATTAACTATGTAACTAATTACCTTCAAAATTACTAATTGATTGGATATAAACCGGGTTTGAGGGTTAACCCATTTAAATATTACAAAAATTTTCAATATCTAGTCGATACATCTTCAACACACTTTCATGATGAGGTTATTACCTCTTGCATGAAATCAACCCACTATAATATCGGACTTAGTTTTTCGTGTATTGACAATTTGGTCTGTATGGAGATGATGTTATAAGTTGAGATGATATCATAAGTTGTTGGTGGGAGAGTAAGAGGGAGTGTTGTAGGCGTTTTCTTAGTGGTATTTAAGTAGTGACTTTTTTAGGCGGTGGTGGAGATGAGTCGTGAGGAATAAGTTATTGGTTGTGTGTTTTGTATATGGGTTAGACCACCCCTTAAGTGACCCACATTTATTTATTGTTTATTGCTGATAAAAAAATGAAATTATATACTATAGATGGTTTGATAGCGATCGAATAACGAGTGACCTACAAACAATCGTTAGGATAAGTTTGAAATGATTCTAATATCATATTAAGAAGTAAACTTTAAACCTAACTCAACCATTAGTTTATAATATCAATTTCACACTCATTTATATATTATGAAATATTCTAATATCTAATGATATTTTCAACAAATATGAATATAGTATGTCCACGTGCAACCTTTTTCGATGCTTATGGATGCGTTAAAGATAAGGGTAACGTGAATTAATGCATGGAAAAGAAGAGAGAGAAAGAAAATTACCATGACTGATAAGGGTGAAGCATACATCATAACATTGAAGAGAATGGAAATGGTTCCAACAATTTCAGCGCGTTTCTTGATAGTGTGGACTTGAGTTAATGTGACAAAGGTGAGAACAGCAACAAAAGCGAGTTCCAACAAAAGCCAGAGGATAACCTTGAGCCTCTTTTTTCCATCGGAGTAGATCAAAAATAGTGTGACAAATATGAGTTCAAGAACAGAACCAGAGCCATTAATGGTTACCACCAAAATGCTGTGTGGGTTCACCATGGGTAGACCGTAGAGGGTCCAAACCATGCAGTTCAGTAGCGTAGCTAGGTATGGGATTGGTGAATACTGCTCCACTGATCCCTTCTTCCATATTTCGATAAAAGTTGGCCTGTATGAATTTCAAGAAGACAAACAAGTGTGTTCATATTTTTTCATGGAGATCATCATCAATAAAATTGCTTGGTATTTCGTACTAATAAATGTTCCAATGGACCCAAAATTATTTGGTTAACATACTGTAACAAGGTTAGATATCTGTTTTGTTTTGAGAAATATTCTGATTAAATGTGCATGAGAGAGAGAGAATAAAACCCAGTTTTTGTTTGCTCTTGGTTGAGGTTGAACTATAATTTATTTTTATCAGAAGCTAGAAAAGTTGATTGTAAATACAAAATATTAAAAACAGTTGTTTTTTTTACAAGAATAGACAACTATAAATATAAATCATTAGGTAATATTTGAATGGTGAAGATAAAATAAAAATTTTAAAGAAATTTGTCAATCCTTATAATATGTCGGTATTTTAGGAAGAAAGGTAACTTTTTTGTCCTTTTATTGTTTTAGTTGCTATAATATATATAATAAATAAATAATTCCATTGAGCATAACTAAAAAATATATATTATAAAGACAACACACACGTGTGTCTATATATATATATATATATATATATATATATATATATATAACTTTTTAATGATAGTATGATAATTGTAATTAACTTTTTGATGTATTAATACCTACTTGTTCCTATATAATATAATCATCGCTTTCTATTATTTAAATTAAAAATATTTTGTTTTCCTACTTTTGATATAAATTTTAAATAAATTATTTATAATATTCTCTTCAAATAGTATTCCATGTATAATAAAACTAAAAAGAACAAATTTTCCTTTAAAGGAAAAAGATGGAATATTTGTAAAGTCTAGATTATGGTCTTACTTTCTGGTATGCAATGTTTTTAGTTTTCATGTCATACTGAATCATGTGAGTATGGTCAGCCTTGGGATTGTAACTATTCGGTGCACTTGCATTACCTTAATTATAAAAATATTATCTTATTTTAAATGTAAGAAACGGTGAGTAATATAAAAAAATTGTGTTTATCATTTTTATACATTTTTTATAAATAAAGGACACAGGTAGTACTTTTCATTAAAATATTTTTCATTAAAAATAATAAAAAAAGTTATGAAATGAACTAGCACTATATATTTTCTATAGAATTTGAACAATTTGGCATTCAAATGACAAACAAAAAACATAAATACTTTTTTTTACACCAAAATAAAAACTAATTAACATGAAAGGATCTCTTCCTTCCTTTATGAGATTAATAAAGGTCAAAGAGTTATTTTCTTCTCAGGAGAAGCAACTAGTTTTAGTGTGCAATTAAAATACTTTCCAGAGTCAAATCTTTAAAGGTAAAAAAGAATGTCCTCAGCCAGAAAGGTTCTTCAACGGAAAAAATGGCACAAAATAAATTTTCCTATTAAGAAAAACCCTAAATAATTATATTTCACAGGCAACCACTGCATATTTTGGAAGGACTAACGAAATACAGTTTTGTTTTATTTCACCAAAAAGTAAAGATAAAGGGAAGAGAGAAAGATGAAGAAGCTTACAGTGGGGAGAGAAACATGGCACCAGAGATGATGTTTCCTGAAGTTAAGAAAAAGAGGAAACAGTAAAAGATTGGTTGATAAGAGTGAAATGAAAAAAATAATAAGGAAGGAAGTTTAAAAGTGTTTAAAGTTGAAGGATGAACCTATGATGCCAACCACTGTTCGAGCAATATCTGGTGGTGCTGTCATGGTTGGAATTAGCTGAGAGAATTGTAGGAGAAAGGGAATGGTATATAAAGAGAGAGATAAAGTGGCGTTTGGTTACTGAAACATGACTTGACGAATGAAGTGCAAGAAATGAATTAGGAGGAGTCGGTGAAAGAAGCTGAATATGTAAGTAAAATGAAATTAGGGTAATTGTATAAATGGAGTTTTGGTGGATGAACAAGTGCATGTATTGGATTGCCAAACTCCTCTCTTTCTACACCTGTAAGTTTTCTGCTCCTTAAATAGACCCCGAATGAGACAAGTTTTTCCACAATTTAATACCAGATAAATTCAACAATTTTTTTTTACATTTTTAATATTATATTAAAAATATATTTAAAAACTTTATTCTTTTAATATTTTCTTAATATAATATAAGAGTTATTTTAAATTTATTTTAATACAAAATTATTAAATTTATTAGATTATTTGTTATTAAATGGTTATCATATCACTTAAAAATATATAATTTTATGCATAAATTAGTAATTTTTGTTAAAAAATTTATCTGTCGATTTTGATTTTATAAGATTCAATTAAATTTAAAATTTACTTTTCAATAAATTAATTTAATTTTATAAAATTAACTTATAAAATTTATAGAACTAGTGACTGTTTTGCCTTTGCCTTCTTACCCATGTGAAATATATGGAACAAGGTTTTGTTTCAAAATAGACTATGATGAAAATACAAAAATATTAGTATACATGTAATGTAATGAATAAAAGAAATATAAATGTAATATTTTTAAACAATTAATGAGACAAAAAAGCATCTATCTTAGCATGGGCAAATATCTAACATTTCTTTAAAATGCGTAAGCATCTAGCTTGCCTCTACATAGCTACGGGTATTATTGTACTTATTTTTTATCAATTAAGAAGAATAAAAGTATAAATAAAAAAATAAAAAGTGTTTGTAAAGTCACAAAATTCTAGAAGTGATTGATATATTTTACGCATATAAATAATATACTAATTCTGTTGTATATTATAATATACAATATTATATTATTAATATTAAAATGGATATTACAGTGAACTTTACATTGTTTGGTTATATAATACCTTTCCTTCTTTACATCAAACATTATACAGAATAAAAAAATATTCTTTATTGCAAACATATTTTGTTATTTTTGTTGTGGTTCCTTAGATATCAATGGCACCCAGAGTCTTCTAAGTTGACGCTTTTAACATGATCACTACTCAGCCATCGCTACAGTGATAAAAGAAGGGACAAGAAATTCTTCTGTCATAACTCTAAAATAAACAAATATCATTAAATAAAAACAAAGTAATTTACTAAAGTACTAAATGCATTAATCTTTGAATGAAATACGATCGTTTGGAATATGTTTTTAATACTTTTAAAAAAAATTTATTCAGTGAAATATATTGGCTTTATTCAATATAAGTAGGAGTACGTTTTTAATAATTCCACACTTTATTTTATAAAATAGTAATACGCTAAAAGTGGTAAATAGTAAAATGTTAATATTTATTTTGACGAAAATTTCATTCCCACGTATATGTATATATGATGATGTATTGTAAAATATTCAGAGATTTGAGAATAGAGGAAAAAATTTAATTTGTACTAAAAAAAATCATTAAATATCAAATAGAAATCAATATTTAGATACCAAAATTAGTTATATAGTCTCTAAAATATCTCTAATTTAGTCACTATAACAATTAATTATTTTTTTTCTCTAAAATTGATTTATATTTCATGATTTTAATGATAGTATCGTAGTGTTTAATTATATTAAATTTATCTAAACAATATTTTATAAACAATTATCTTTTTTAAGAACTCGAAATATGATTAAAAGAGAGTTATTACAAATAAAAACACTTTAAAGTTTATTAAATAAGATAAAATTAATTCATCACTTTTTTTCTTTCATTTATTTCAAGTGTGTAAAATATTTTAAAATTAAGTAACATTAAGGATACGCTTGAAAAATTAAGATGGTAAAATAACATTATGCTAAACTTCTAAATGGATAAATAAATAAAAACAAAAAATAATTTTAAACGTGGACAGATAAGAAAAATAACCAGGAGTATTTATTATTAATTTAACACTAAACAACTCTTTATATATAATAGAAAAAGTTATTAACTAATTTTGTAAATTTTAGGACCAATATTGAGTAAGATGATATGGTCATGTTGAAAAAAGACACATGTTTTTTTTTTTATAAAATAAGAACTAAACATTATTATTAGTTGTATACCCTCACTAATTATATTTAATAAAATTTGTCTCTTTCTCTTTTCATCGTTATCACATTAATGTAAAATCCTTAATTTTTTTTACTATTTTTTTGTTGATGAATAATCAAAATACTTAGTCCTCTGTGATACCTAGGTTCACCACTATATTTGATAATTCCACAACCTTCAACTCATTTGGTGAATAAACTGTTGGACAATGAAATTTGCCAACTATTTTAGCTTAATTGCAATAATTAAACAGGAAAAAGTATGAATAATTTTGGAGATTGGTTAAGAAGACAATCGGAAATAGAAAGATACCTAATATAAAGTTTTATTTCTGAAACAGAGAGACCCATTAGAAATAATTTAGAAAGAACTTGTTTTTTTTTTTGCAATTTTTCACTAATGTATGTAAATCTCCGGGATTAATTTTTAAACCTCATCAATTTGTAATTAGAGAGTGGTAATTAAGAAAAGTTCTTAAATAGATAGAAACAATTCAAACCTTTATAGAACATATTTTACTTCCTTTGTAATCAGTCGATGATAGTGTTAAATTCGAGAAAAAAGAGAAAAATATATTGGAACACCACAGAAAAAGAAAAAGTATAGGCCATATAATTAATTAAGAAGGAGAAATAGTAAGTTATAAGCATTAAAGTACCAAAAACCAACTTTAGATCAAGTCAAATAGCCATCACCAAATTCTTCATCACTACCAGTTGATTTTAGTTTCTAAAAAGTAACTAATTACTCAGTTGACTAATTAACTCAACTAAAATTAATTAATACAGCATTCACTCTATTTTTTTAATGGTTAAGTTTAATTTGTATAACTTGGATTTTCCATTATATTCAATTATTTATTACCGTTATTAGTCCGTAATAGTACCAGTTTAAATTAAATATATTGCAAATTTTTAGCATGTAATTTGGTAAATTGAGTTCTCAAGCATATATAAATGTATATATATATGGTTATTATTATTTAAACATATTAAGTATTAGACATTTATCACTCTTCCGATACTGTTAACATAGTCTCATATCTTTCAGGAGTCGAAGTCAGTGATAGTTTATATACTTCTTGTTCTTTCAATTTACCGAAACTTTGTTAAGAACAAAATCTTGATAAGCACAAACCTCCAAAACAAAAAATACCTCAAATGACTCTCAATTGAGCGAACAATATCTCAAATGCGATGATTGACCTTAACGATAGTATCATTCGAACTTGATTTTAGAACCACAACAAAATTAGTTAGTTTGAAGAAGTGATATAGTTTTATTTTGGATACCTGAAAGTGAAAGTAACACCAGAGACTATGAAGAGCTGAATTTGATAGGTTCCACTAAGTAAATGCATTCATAGAGATAGATGTGTTTTTGCCTATAAAATAAAAGGGGAGGTGTGTGCGCCATGGCATTCATGCATAAGCTTGTGTTTGTGTTGATATAGTATCTGAAACTGACGTCTAATTCCACCTCTGCAAGTAGAAAATTCTCTTTCAACAATTCCACCTACAAACAGAAATTCCTTAGCATCCACTAACCAAAGTATCGATTCTTCGAACCTTCTTGTCTACGAGGGTAGAGGGGATGAAAAAATTACTCTATTTTTAATTCTTTGATATACACAAAATTAAAACTGGAAGAAGACAAAAAGAGAATGAAGTCTATTCATCTCACTTTTTTTCTTCAAATTTACTGGATTTGAAGTAATTAAACGTTCTATATCGGTGAATTTTGTTAACAAGCGTCCAAATTAGACTTTAACTCTAAATGTCTTGTGCGTGTTCTTTCTAGTCTCATTTTTGTTATGAACCTTGGTTATTTCCCACCACTTTCTCTTGTAGTGTTGTTTTTTTGACAATGATGGTTGCATGCTGTTTCACCATTAATTTTTTCCTTTAGATAATGTACATACCTTGGTTGGGTATTAATGCTTTTCCCAATGGAAGAGGCCATGGATCCGAGTACAAGCTATTTGGGAGTAAGTGTCTTAACCTAATCTATATAGTTCTTTAACTTTTGATTGAATGGACCACACTATCTTGAGCACACTTTATTTTGAATCATATTTTTTTTACTTGATTTTCTTTTCCGTCCCAAGAAATTTCCTCGATACTTATTTGAATATACGTTTCGTATCTAATTTAGTCAATGAAAATATATATATTTTGAAATTAGTTAAAACTTAATAATATTTTAAAAATAAGAGTAATATGAAAGTTAAGTTACAATTATTTTGCTTTCTCACCCCGTATTTCTAACTGTATAGAAGTTATGAATGTAATAGGATGTTGTGTTTTGATAATAGTGCTTAATACCATATAAAATTAGTTGTTTTTTTTACTCTTTAGATAAATTATCATCACAATTAATATAGAAAATTGTTATTTTTATTAAATTGTGCTGAAACAGACACCTATCCTTACATAACACACCTACCAGCCCAATTTGACAGCCAATGAAACACACTATGACAGAACTACACTTTGATAGAGCAATTGAAATAGGTAGAATGACTTGTAATACATTTACAATATAATTGTAACATTATAAAAAAAGTGCATTATCTTCTTTACTCATTATAAAAAAGTGCATTGCCTTCTTTTTTTTTCAAAATGCAAAGGTGTCTAGAATGGAAATATTTGCACAATTTTATTGAATAATGTTATGTTAAATGCTTCTTCTTTAGAGATGCAAACTGAATTATGCTTGAATTGTGAAATGTAAATATGTATTTAAGTGTCATTCATAAATATTTTTAGGAGTTTTTATGTAAGTGAATCATTTAAATGTGATAAAAATAAACGAATCATATTTGTTATTAAATGGGATGATGGATGGAGTTTATTATTTTTATTTCCTTGTGTTACCTATTTTATTTTTTTTATTTATTATGCTGTGTCATTTGGGTTAGGATGATCTTATTATGATCCAGAAGGTTCTCTTAATACCCAGTCCTGTAAACATCATTTTAATGTGTTTAGTCACCATCAATTTTGCTATCAAATACATTTTCAGATTAATTTTAACATTATGTTTCGAAAGTGAGTTATTTCAAAATTAAAATTTATTAAAATAAATTGTAGATCCTTCTCCAAGTTTTCTATTGACTTGCAGCTCAAACAAATAAATATAAGTACAATTCTAGATATATGAAAAACTTTTATGATATTCACATCAAATTTGACTTTATATCTCTTCTTAATCAAATGATGATTGATATTAAGTAATTTATATTTTTAATATTATTATTATAAAGTTATAAAGTGAACTTTAAGTTTATTCCATCGTAATTTATATGTTGAAGTTTACACTAATTTATATATTATAAATATTTTTATTTTCAGTCGATATGAGATATTAATACTCTTCTTCTCACATCAAGATTTTCCATGTGATATGACCTAATAAAAAATTCAATAATTCTCTCTATGCTAAAATCTAGTTCATTTTAATATTAACTTAAAACTAACTCAATTTTACAAAAATACTCATAAATTATAACATCAAATATTATTATCTGACAAAATTGTTTTAAAACACACTCTGGATGCTTCTAAAAAGAGAATGGACAACTAATGTTGACATCAACAAGAATCTTAAACAATATTTTGATATGAAAATCAAAAGAACAATATAAATCAAATCAAAATTGAAGTCTCTCCTAACTATAAGGAAAGCAGCTGAAAAGGTGAATGTACTAACAAAATGGATGCATGAATGAATGATATTTGTGCTTATTCCCTTAAATTATTGCATCCGATTATGAAGGATTAGTATGAATAATAAGATAATTTTATTGTAAAAGAGGAAAAATAGAGGATGATTACATAGGTTAGTGAGAAAGATGTGAAAATGCAGAATCTATCTATTAGGCACATTGGGTGTCCCATCTAATTTATTTGATTTTGATTTTGATTTGGCTTTATTAGGTATTCTTTATCCAAACAAATAAAACCTAACTCTGTTATTAGGTATTCTCATATACACACACTCACATTCTCATTCCCATCAACAAAAATAGATGCGTTAATTCTTAATTCTTAATTCTTAATTCTTAATTCTATGCATAAAATCTAAAAGTGGGTTAAGAGTATATTCCAAAATAAATTATTATTTTTCGTTTCAATTCATTATAAAACTAGTGTTTTCTTTAACGTGAAGATTAATTTCTGTTATTATTATCAAATATCTTTTATCCGCAGTTTTCTTTTGCTATTCATTTGTCAGGTTTGAAGGATGGGATACAAAGACACACTCCAACGTTTAATTGTTCAATTGTAGATGTTGCAAAATTCATTCAATTGTTGAAATATTTATATAGTGAAAAATGGATTGTATATATTAAATAAAGATGTTCCTTTATATATTATATACAATAAGTAATGGTAAAAAAATCTTAATACTATCAATGCATAATAATTAGAGAGTTTAGTTTTCTGTAAATGAAAATACCTGTCTTCTATTAATCTATAGAAAATCATCCTGGCTAAGATATAAAAGAATTATCATAATAATTAATAAAATTATTGTTATCGTTAGATATTTGTTAGGTTGCATGTTTTGTGATTATATAACAACATTCAAAAATTTATATGTTATTATATTTTATATAATTTCTTATAATTATTAAAATGTTATATATATATATATATTTGTTTGTAGGATATTTTTTATTTGCCTTACAATTAGATACGTAGCATATGAATGCTTTTTTTCTGTCTTTATATTCAGAGTGCCTTTAGTTTTAGTGAAAGCTTATTAACTAATTTATGATATTAAAAGTATTTGGTAATTTAATGTTAAATTACTAATTGATAGATGTAAAATAAATAATATAAAAGATATGATAAATGAAATTTATGTTTTTTTACATAAAATTATATTATTATGTAATTATAATTATAATTTTTTTAAAATAATAAACTTTTATTAAAAAATTCAGTACTTCAGTTTATTTTTTAAAAGCTACATGTGTTGTTTTATTTGGTAAAGTCATTCATTAAACAAGTTGATATAGTGAGTATTAATTAAATGTAATTTTTCTTTATTTCTAGAAATTTAAAATTTTTATTTTTTAGTTTAAAGTTTTGCTTTGTTGAATTTATTATTCATAATTTTCAAATAGAATCACGTATGAAAGATTAATTATTTTAATTTATAATATTTAATTTTTTAAATTTAAAATACATAAAAATATTAAAAACAATATGACAAATATTAAAATAATACAATGATTGTTTCTATAAAATTAAAATCCATAGCAATAGATAAAAATAAAATATTAATAAAAGAAAAAAAAAACACGAGTAATTAATTTAGATGAATTTAAAAAGTTGATGAGAAAAAAAAAAAACTGTATCATTAAAAAATAAAAAAGGTGTATCCATTTTCAGAATTGATAAATTAAAAATTATTATTCTTAAGATAACATGCTTTAATTTAATACAAGTAATTTGTCTCTAGAATACTGGTGTAAGAATATATTGACTTTTACTTTAATTTAGAGATAAAATAAGTTATAAAGTATTATACTAACCCAATAACGATATGGTGACAGACAAATAAAAGGGAGATAATGTTAGGTGAGATTGTCGGAGAAAAATAATTAAGGAAAAATTAGTGATTGCGATTAAACAAATTGTTGATAATTAATATTGCATAACTCAATCTTAAAAATGTTTTTATTTTTTATTGATGTGGAATTTTAACATATTTTCTAATATTATGTAAGACTATATATTTGTATCCGATAGCTATATAATAATAAATATGTTGATAAATTCAACAAATTTGTATTAAAATAGAGTTTACATAATTTTGATTATGACTTTTACATCATCTCTGAGCTTAAATTTAATTTAATTTTGTAAAACTGAATTATAAAATAAGATTTATAATTATTTATATATTATAATAAAATATTATTAAAAGATAAAAGAAGACAAAATGAAATTGAATTTTTATCTAAGCATATATTATTTGAAGTTCCGTAGTCCTTGAGAAGTTAACGTAGTAGTAACAACACAACAAAGGATATAAGAATATAAGAATATAATGTAACCCTTTATTTGTTAGAAGAAAATAGAAAATTATAGGCACCACCAAGATTAATTATAATTTCATTACTTAATAATTGTGGCAGATTTTATTCCATTATATTTAATCCTTTTACATATTTTATTCTCCATTTTTGTGTACAGCGACTGCCCCTTCGAATATTCTCCATGAATTTCACTTTTTTTTTCTTTGACTTTGTGCTAAGTAAATAATTAACATGACCCCATAATTAACTCTTCTTAAGTATTCAATTTGAAAAAAAATATGAGAATCATAGTCAAAATCAAAAGCATAAGCACAGATTTTAGGAGGAGATCAAATGTGATTTGGATACATGCCATGATTATACCAATCTTTAAGTAAGAAGATAAAAGAAGGAAAAAATTTAAAATATTTATTGCATCACATATATATAAATATTTTTTTCTTTGTCAAAAGTTTTAGATTTTGTTAACACTAGGATTTAAGATTGGTATTAACAAAACCATTTCTCTTATAATGTATTCAAAATTCGTTCAGAATTTGCTGTCACAGTGTAATTTAACGGCCAAAAAAACATTAATAATTTGTGATAAGATCATAATGTTTTATAATATTTATACAATTTCTTTTTTGAAAAATTCTTAATTTTAATTCACGTTTTAATCTTAGTTTTATTGTAATTGTAAAATGAAAAACATAGCAATATTAAATAAGTTTTTTAAACCCAACTATACTTCGTGGAGATCCCATATATCATAATCGTAATGTACAATTTCTTAAATAATACTCAACATTTTGGAGAAAATGGAGAAAAAAATGACGAACTGAGCTTCATTAATTAATTAGTAATATTTATAACTATCCTCATTGATTATTGACATTATACTCTATATATGTACGTATATTATTTTGTATAAAACAAGTTGGAAGTGTAATTCATCTTTTTCATTAATCAATGTCATCGTGGTCTGACATGTTCACCACTTCTTGGTTCAATAATATAATATATGTCAATTGTTTTCTTCATATGCAATGTTTTTGAACTTGTACCATGTTTTATGTAAAATGATAAAAATGTTTTTTTTTTTTTTACTTTTAAATAAGAGAAATGTACAAATCAAAATACATTGTGTATTTGATATTTCTAAATACATTAATGGTTTTAGATTCTGGAATCCCTCTTTCAAAATATATTTTTATAATTCCTTTTTTGAAATATATTTTTATAATTCCTTTTTTGAAATATATTTTTATAATTCCTTTTTTGAAATATATTTTTATAATTCCTTTTTTGAAATATATTTTTATA
>Ga0123342_1000868_pt1 | contig 49929 bp, 27 predicted proteins | sample Turbeawhitnodule_FD_89960 | JGI IMG/M metagenome (GOLD analysis project Ga0123342, IMG submission 89960) | Root nodule microbial communities of legume samples collected from Mexico - Turtle bean Mexico white nodule | ecosystem: Host-associated > Plants > Roots > Nodule | place: Mexico: Nepantla...
ATTGGAAAAATAAAAAATTAAAAAGAAAAAAATAAAAATAAATTTATTGATTTTTTAATTTTAAATTTTTCCCTTAAAAAATAAAATTCTAAAAATTTTATAATATTTATTGAAAAAAAAAAAAAAAAAAAACAAGTAAAAAATCAGTTTAAAACTGAAAATAAAATGTGATTTCACAAGAAAAATGTAAAAGTAAAAATCCTGATTTTCACACAAAATTTAGGGTAAATCATAATACGGGCTAATTGGGACCATTTTGACCAATTTTGTAGGTCAACTAGGATAAACAAAATCTTTTAAAAAAATTACATGCAAATGATATAATAATAATTTAAATTTAATATTTCATATTATTTCACTTCATGAATCCATCTTTAACAGTGAAATTTGAATAAATTAATAAATATAAAATTAACATCTACATCAAATAAATATATTAAAATTAAAGATTTTATAAATAAGAAAATGTTTTAAAAAAATTGTTGCCTCAACTATTATAATAATTAATCATTCTTATTGATTTTAAAAATATCATTGTTATTGTTCCATTTTAATAACTTTAAAATATAATAAATATTTTTACTAGTTCGACCAAAGAATTAAAATAATAGTCCATCCCACTCTTTTTATGGGCCTGCCCGCATGGGTTGGTCCTCACTTTTTATGGGCCTGCCTGCATGGGCTGACCGCATGACCATCCTAAGACAAATGCTTCCTGCACCAAATCAATTTCAACATGCACCCAACCTGGTATTGAAAATTATAAAAATGCCCTTTCAAAATGATGAAAATAACCTTAAAAAAGAAGAGTGTAAATAAAAATTACTTCTGGAACCTTTTATCCAAAAATACCGGATATAGATATCCAGAACACATTTTTTAATTCCAGAAATTTTTATCCGAAATGCATTTTTAATTGTGTTCTGGATTTTTTTTATCCGGAATGTATGTTTTTATTTTTGAATTATATTTACTATTTCGGATTTTTAAATATGGAATAAGGATAGTTTTGAAAATTTTGAAAAATGATAGGGTGCAGGTTAGAATTGATATGGTGCAAGAAGAAATTGCCCCATCCTAATCATATCACGCACTCTTTGAACTAAAATGGGAAAAAGGAACGTATTGTAGTGAATGATTGAAAGAAAAAACTAAAAGGTTTTGCGTGTTTCTTGGACCCTTTTACCTTTTGCAGCCCATATTTGCGTTCTACACCCCTTCGTTATATGGGAATGTAGATTATATGTATGTATTTCGGAAAATTTGAACCTGAGATGTGGAATTCAAATTATTCATTCAAATATCCGTAACAAATTTTATCATTTCATCATGAAATTTACGAAAAGATTTCAAACCTAGTCCATAACAAAGTTTTATCCTCGTTTCCAAATTCATCATTGATTTGAAGTTTTCAGACTTGTCTAATGTCACCGAATGTTGTTATTTTGATATTCAAATGCCATGAGAACTTACAATAATGTTTCAGTCACGTAAATCTCCAATGGTGTTTTGAGTGAATATATAAATACAAATTGAACATATTTTCAAATCCTATGTTGTTTATATGTAAATAAATTTTGCATCAAACAGATTCCTATATTTTTCACATAAGTTGAGTAAGTGATCGTGTCATGTATCCATTTCAGAGTCTATGCTTCGTAGCTAAAGAGAATGTCAAACAAAATGATCAAGCTTTTGAATACAACAAATAAGAAACAACTATTATACATATCAGTTTTCAGAAAACTGTAATGAAGTCACCAAGCTTAGGACTCATACCAAGAGTTATGGCTGTCTACCACAAATTTTACACTCTACATTATAACAATTATCTGGGAAAATTTACAGGAGGTTCCAAGCTACCTACCAAAATCCCAAGATCTAGATCTTTATCTTCAAACTTTTTTATGAAAGGGTGACCCTGAAAGTGCAAAGAAATTAGATGAATCAGCAATTGGGAATTTTAACAAAATCTAAGATAAACAATAAAACAGCATTTTGTTACTAACCAGAAGCTCCAAGGATGTTAATCTATCCCGAGGATCCTTTTGGATGCTGTAATTAAACCAAGGAGTTAACTTAGAGACAAAACAAGTCAAAACAGAACCTACAGCAGAAGACTAGCCAACAGATACTAACTAAAGGCACACAAACATGCAATTTGGAGAAGTCAATCAAATGACACTCATTTGTGATAATCAGGTTGCTCAAATCCCATCTTTCGTGAAATGACAAAACATATTGAGATTGTTTGTTATTTCATTCAAGAAAAGATTGGGTATGGAAACATCAAGACTGAAATTAATTTGAATGATCAACTAGCAGATATTTTCACTAAATCCTTAGTGAGACTTAGAATTGATTATATTTGTAACAAGCTTGGTACATATGATTTATATGCATGCACCAGCTTGAGAGGAGTGTTGAATGTAACGGACTTAGCCTATAGTTTATATTATTCAGTTATTATGTTATTGATTTTGTTATTATTCTCATTTATAAATAAAGAGCCTTTGTGTGTATTTTATACCAGGATATCAATCCTAAAATACATTTTCTTCATTCTTAATATAATCGATGTGATTTGTTAATTTGGGGTGCTAAACTTCAGTGCCACATTTTTGTTTTTTTACTTTGGTTGATTATGAAACAAAGGAAGTGAAAAGAACCAAATAATCACCAGGATGACACGAATGAACAGAACTCGGGGGAGAACTGATCCGGAGGAGCAGAAGGTGGGGGGCTTTCCACAATTGCTGCCAGAAGCTCATAAAAACTGGGCCAGTTTTGCTGATCTTCGGACTGTATATAAGGAAATCTTCCTATGGCACACTCAAGCACTACCATACCCAAACTCCAGATGTCACTGCTATAATCATAAGTACTCCCACTGATTCTTTCTGGCTAAACAAAGAAATCAACAGAAACAAACCAATGTCAATCATTTTGCAGAAGCAAGGTTTTGAGAAAAGGAGAAGGTTCATAAATATGATTACAAAAGCCAAGCAGTTTCTGGTAATATGGAACATGATTAAATAAGGAAAGTTACACACCGACATGTAATTGTAAGTTCCAACAAATGTATCTCTTTGACCCATTGAGCTTCCCAGCATAGCACTAACACCAAAATCAGTAATCTTTACCTCCCCTTTGTGATTAACTAACAGATTGGATGGTTTGATGTCTCTATGTATTACATGTCTTTCATTGTGCAGATAAACAAGACCTTGCAAGACCTGAAATATGCATGTGAATGGTTAATAAGGAAATAGAGCATGGCATCAACTATTGCAAGGACTAGAAGCAGTCAATTTCAACAAGAAATGGAAACATGGTCCAGCATACCTGCTTACAAACCACAGCAAGATATGGTTCCAGAATTGTTTTGACTTGTTTGATTACATCTGCTAAAGAACCACGATCCATGTATTCTAACACCAGTGATATAACTCCATTATGATAGAACGAGTGATAGCAAACTACAACATGTGGACACTGTGACGCTTGATTTATTTTCAGTTCCTGAACAATCTGTTTTCGAATATCCTCTTGTATATTCATTTGAATAACCTGCAATATAAGTCCAAAGATATTTCCCAATCACAAAAAAAGTAAAACCCAATTCATAATGCTGAAAAATATTTTCATAACAATAGCCTTTGTTTTAAAAGGCAATATATAACAGGTGCAAGATCACAATGAAGAACTGAAACAAAATTAAACTTGGAATACAACAGTCTTGCAGGCTTTGAAAAACATCTAAATTTCATTTTCAGAAAGCATCTATTTAATTATATTCTATACATACACACACAAAAAATAAACATTTATTTATAAATCTTCCTACATTTTCGCATATATCCTAAGACATTTGCAACCATTTGTAAAAAGCAACTGGAAAATCAATATCATTATGTCCTTTTGCATGAATCCATGTTATAGAAAGAAAACTATGTCAAACAGAAAACAAGAGATCAGATGAAGAATAAACAACATAATTTGTGAAAAGACTAATCATACACGCAAATCTACCCATAAGAGGTAATTATAAACACGTGCGCATGACAACCTTTAAAGCAAACAATCTTCCAACCCACTTATGGCGAACAAGTTGTACCACACCACCACTTCCTTTTCCAATTACTTTGACGGTCTCAAGGTCATCAAGTGTGAAGTCAAACTCCAGTTCCTTACCATCCGAAGGCTGTCCAAAGAGAAATTGTAAGCTTAGATGTTAGCAACACAAAATGGAGAGAAAAAATAAAGACAGAAACAAAGAAATGAATCTTTGAATGATGCATGCATAATGGTGATGAAGTATTAGGTTAGAATGTGTAGCAGGGGCCCAATAGCATGTGCAGGATGGATTTGGCTAGATGTGTATCAAACATAGGAGGTGAATGAACCAAAAGACTCGAAACTATCATCTATATAAGATGCCCTTTCAATTCATGCTCTTTGCCAATGTGTTGACTAATTTCATATTACAGACCACTTGTGTATGAGATGAGAAAAACAACAGCAACCATCAAGGTCACTTCGCGTGGTACAGAAGAGTAGTAGAACAACTTGGGTGGAATCTGCATTATGAAGAGTGGCATAACTGAGAAAACCATCATTCTTGCCATGTTTCTAGTATCTACATCCATAGTGATACCATAACCAGTTAGTAGCAATTTTTTATTTCCCCAATTGATGAATTTGAGCCACTAGAGTTAGAGTAATTTTTCTACTTTTGATTACCAATGATAACACAGGTTCCCCACGCTACTGTGAGAAGCAGGATGGACGGTCCAGCCAACAAACCAACTACAGTGGAAGCATACTCTTGAGCACTGTCATTGTCACTGGAAATTCCAGTAGCAACAAGAACTAAAGACTCGGGGAGAGCACCAAGATTATAAAAAACAACGGCACCAAAAACACCAGATCCCAATAGGATTCTCCATGGATCAACAAGTGCTCATGATTCATAAACCTTTGGTTTTTGAATTGTAGATAAGAGTCTTTGGGTTGAGCATCATCAACCCCATCACCAGGGCTAACATACAAATAGGAAACAAGTAGAGGGGAACACAATCAAAATTGAACTCCGTCATTGATTGAGGTATGTAAAAATGCAAAACATAGATTACACAAAACATAATGAATGAAAATTAGAAATCACTAGGAATGTAAAGTGATAGAGCTACCCGTGATTCCTTTTCTTCAGAGATAAGACGCAACCCTTTCTGATTCAAGAGTAGATCTCCATCATGGAACGTTCCACTAGCAGTCCTAATGCCAATTTGAAAACAACCAAATCAATCAATTTCAAACACATAACAGAAGTAAAATAGTTTTTTTTTTTTTAAATGGCAGTAGAAATCAAAATATGAACTTTCTTCCCTTTTTTTGTTCCTAAATTGAATAGGTTGCCAAATCACGATAAGAATACAAAAATTAAAGCTATTCATGAAAATATATCTTTGAATCCTCTGACCCATGTCCACCCTAGCACATCCTAGACACTATCAAAATGCCCAGAACAGAAAGAAGCAACAAATTGAGGGAGTGGGAGTAAAAACGGGAACTTTATCCATGAATTGAAGGATTAAACAAAGAATATGAAATGGGTTGGTAAAGGAAAAAGGAAAAGGAATTAAAGTACAGGAAAGAGGTAATGGGGGTTTCTTGAGCAGGAACGGCGAGCTTCAGCTGCTTCAATGGCGTCTTCGTCTTCATCTTCACTGTTCACCGATATCGTTGTTGTTCTTCTCTTCTGCGTTTGCGTGATTCAGAGTTTCTCTTCTCTCTTACACACACAGAGAGTGAAAACAGAGTGTGCGACAGAAAGAGTATGAATAAATTCAAACGAAGTGGCCGCGAAAATAAAATTTGTATTATATTTTTATTTATTTTTAATTAATTGTTTATGAATAATTTTTATGCTGTAGATAGAATACCGTTTAAGGAGAAAACAAAGTGCTCATTCCTTTCAAAATTTTAAATAATTTCTTAATGCAGAAAAATTAAATAAAGGAAAAAGGTACGTGTCTTATCAAATTTCAAATTTGCTACAAGACTTAAATATGTTTCTTAATATAGTTGTATTTTGCATTTTATTTTTTAGTTTGTGGGAATTTTTCTTTTATTCTGATCCTTTCTTATTTTAGTAGCTTTAAAATATTATTTTTAAACAAAAAAACTTTTCTAACACACTCACACAACTACAAAAGCATTATCAAACAATTTTAATTTACCTTAATTAAGTCCAAATTTACCTTAATTATATTATTGGAGTCAACCTTTCAAATATATTAATATTTCTTCCTACTTTGTGCTTTTATGCAGTGTCATTTCACCAATGATAGAAATTGATGATTATTTTTTGTAACTTATCCCAATTTTGATACAAAATAGTACTAATTTAATTGTTTTGGTAAAAAAAAGGAAAGTAATTAATACAATTGTATAGAAGTACATCAAATTATAGTTTGCACTTCTTAATCACCAAACAATTATTTCCTACACGCAGATTTCTTGACATTTTTTGGCACCCATAAATAACATAATTAATGCACAAAATTACATATAAATTTGATAGATAGACGTTTTGTTTATGTTGCTTTCCAATTAAAATTAAGGTTTCATTTGGATAAATATCTGTATTAAAGAATCGTGTAAATTACCAAAGTGAAATATTATTTCTTCTAAGAAGCTGATAAAAAAAAAATCTTCTAAGAATACAAATAACACTTGTAAAACATGCTTAATCCAAAATTAATTTTTGAAAAAATCAAACATGGCTGGTACAACTGATTAAGTTAGGCTTCTAAAATTTAGGCAAAAAATTTGAACAGTCCAACAAACGATTTTTATTTTATTTTCTAATATACATAAACACTTCTTAATTTTTATATTATTTTTTTTGTTAATTTTTAAGTAACAACTGATTTGACCCATTAATCCAGCATACAAGATTCATAAAATTCATGGAAGTAACTATCGAATACTTCCAGAGATGTCGAAGATACGAATTGTATCGTGTGAATTGTATCACAAATCTTATAAATCGTGAAACGGTTTTGTATCCTAGTTTGAATTTTATTTTGAGTTTAGATGTGAACCGGGGTTGGATCACTTGAATTGATTTTATAAAAATCATAATTTTAATTTTTTCTTTCATTTAACAAAGTAGTTGGACCATATAACCCAACTCAATCCAATCATTATAATATTAATCTAATGTGATTAATAATACAACCACTCTTTTTAACAAGATTTTGATTATTAATTATATTTTTACATGTTTATATTAGATTTTTTAAATATTTATGAGTCTTACCTTTCACTATCCAAATCGATTTACTATTCAAAATATAAACTCTTCGTTTTACTATACGATTTTGAAGAAAGTTTATTGTAGGAATTGATTTTTGAAGTGAATTAATTTATGTTTAGCATGGTTTGTTTATAAATAATATGAAGAGGTAGTGAAATAGAAGTTAAGGGAGAGTAAACAGCATTAGAAAACAAAGGGTAATGAAATTTAAAAATTCAAACAACGAACAAGTGTTTAACTCTGATATGCTTATTGTCTGCAACAACTTCCAACATGCATGGGGTTGAAATGATGCAGATCATAATCGTAAATAACAAATTACAATACCCACAAAAATTCAATTTGGAAAAATGTTAGGTCTACAGACCCTGATCCACAAGGTAATCTCCCAACCTCTCCACAACCATGTTGCATTGTCCAGGAGTAACAGGTTCATCGTACAGACCAAAAACTAATGCTTGCCCAGTTTTCTTTATGGTGATACCTCCAGATCCCTGTCCAACACAACCATAAAACCAGACATCTTCAATCAAAACAAACATGCATGCATCAAAAACTACCTTTTCATGGTGGAATAACCTAGCAACATGCTATGAATTTAACTTGAAAGGTAACATGAATGTGTTTGATGGTTTTGCTGAGTTTTTAGTTTGTTCACAAAATATAAAGCTCAAATGAAAATAATAGAGTCATCAACGATCTTGATGATATCACATGAACATGCTGCATTATGATTAGAAAATCAAAGTAAAAATGATAAGAATACTGAAAACCTAGAACATGTATTAAGATAAAAGTGCATTTTTCAAATTTTAAGATAAGGGGATGAATAAAAGTGTTAATCAGATTTGAGGTTGTGTATGGGTAACGGTGATAATGGAATCATAGCCATAAGTAGATCTTTAGCATTGGAATGATAGATCATATTGAAATTTTTACCATGGCACAACTGAAGGTATGGTTTGGGTAAATTTCAAAGCATGTGGGATAAGTTTTTTGTATTCTGATTGATGTCTCGAACCTTTAATATGTATGAGATCTGTTAAAAAATGATAGATGATTTTTTTTTCCTGAAATTTGGGTTCTTTACATTTTCTTAGCTCTTCTGTGTATATGTTTGCTTTGTGCAAGAAGGTATGTGGAATGATTTAAGTTTACTTTGTATAAGAATCGAGGTATCTTTAAAGTAATTCCATTTTATTTATTCATTTTTTGTCGATGAAAAAAATAATATATACCTTCTTTCCACGGATGACAGCTCCAGGCTCTCCCTGGATAACCATGTATTTGGTGCCGGCAAGGTGGAGGCCAGTGGGAGCAAGATAGCCAGGTTCATCAAAATCTTTCATGATACCATTGATCTCATCAGACTTAACCTGAAAGAATAACACGAAATAAAAAAAAAATACTTCAGAGATATCACAACTCGTATACAACGAAAGAACAATGAATAGGTTTTGGAGGTTGTTACAGACCTGAGGGAAGGCAGAACTTTGAGCCCAAACGGAGCCATCATGGCCAATGATGGCAGCAGCAGAGAGATGGTGTCCGGTTCCATCGATGTCACACATCAAGTGATCATCTACGTAGGTTTGCCACGACATGTTATATATGTTTAGGTTGTTGTTGTGTTGTGTTTGGTTTTTGTTTTTTTGTGTGTGTGTGTGAGAGAGTTTGCAATGAATGAATGTGTTTTAAAAGGATAACATGCACGCGGTGATGCGGAGTGGCTAATGAGATGAGCGTCCATTTTGCTCTTCATTCAATTCTTACCATTCAACCAACCCTTCATTCTAGGACCTATTTCCCCTATTCTAGAATTTGATTTCCAAAACACATAAATATATTTTGGATTTTTTTTATTTTTTGAAAATGTATTTTCTAATATCAAATTTTCAATTCTAAAATGAAAGGCTTGGAATGTAAAATTTGATTGTAAAAGAATATCACTTGTGGAAGCATGGGCCAATATATAATTGCTTTAGGACTATTTCTTACTCCACCTCAATATGTTCTCCCACCTCCTAAAATTTTCATATTTCCAAAAATATCCCTATATAATATTTTGAATTATGTAATTCGATTTTTTTTTTCAAATTCGTAATTAGTTTTTGGATTACATAATCCATAAGTCTTTTTTCATATGCATGATTAGTTTTCAAATTACATAATTTGGAAGTCTTTTTTAGCTTTCAGATTATTTAATTTGGAAGTCTTTTTTCAAATACGTGTCTGGATTACATAATCTGAAAGCTACTATATGGGGATGACACAAGAAAAATAAAAAGGCATTTTTTACGTTTTATATGGGATGACAGAAGAAGATATGAAAGTGCAGAAAGAAAGAGTTTTGCTTTAGCCTATTACATTGGTGTTTTGAATCTATTAAGCCATTTCTCAACAGGCTCGAGCCTTTCAAATTTGACAACTACAAAACGACAATTGCTTCTTGCACCCCTCAATTTGAACTTGCATTTCACAACTTTCAAAATTACTCTTCTTTAAAGTGACTTCTAGATTATTTATTTTGAATTTTTTTTCTAAAACGATGATTTTGAATTGCATTTTCTAAAATATAATAAAAAATTTAGAACAATATTTTTAAAACATGAAATAAGGTTGATCTTAACCTAATTAATCAAAGGAATTGGGATGAAGTGTCATGTCACTTATTATATATAAATGGGTTTTTTTTATAAGATCATATTTTAAGCACAATTTATCTATTTAAGTAATTTTTTTAATATTTGTATATTTGTCCCTTTCTATTTATTGGCATTTTGCATTGATGATTGATTAAAGGATTATAAGATGCAAAGTAAAGCAACATAATTGGTGGGGTCTAGAGGGAGAATGACTATGAATCTTGACCAAAGACCAAAATGCAACCCAAATGGGCATGTCTGTCATCCCACAACCTTTTTCTTAAAGTTTTTAGATGCTGCCAATATTGTGAATGTGAGTCTATTAATTACAATATTCTTACAAAAAAATGTGAATCAATATTCTACTGTATAAATCCATCACCATGCTTATTCATTCTCATTGCCAAACCTCCTTTCACCTAGAACAAACAAAGAATTAAAAAATATCATCTTAATATCTCCTAACTCATGTGAAACTATAATATTATGGTTCATCGTCTGAAATTGAACTTTATAAAACCAGACAATTTTTCCGTGCACCTCCATATAACTTTTAAATATCAAATCACCAATGTCAGTATACGTTGGAATTTTGATTGAGTAACTGAGTTATTCTTCATTTCAAAAGTTTTGATCAAGTGTGGTGGGTAGTTCTTGGTGGTTGTGGTTGAAAGTGACTCTTCGAAGCGGTGAATCAGTGAATGTTAGTTGATAAAATGAATTATACGTTTTCTTATGATTTTGAGAGTTTTTAAAATTTTACATAATAGTAAAATTGGAATATCACATTAATGTAAAGAGGTGCATGAGAATTCATTAAATTATAGAGAATTTTTTATGAGATGCTTATTAGATGAGATGAGATTTTGTTGTGTAGTGGATATAAGATATTTAAAATACTAAAGCATTAGTGAATGTTCACTTTGAGTATAAAAGGTATTCAAATTTGATGATATACATGGTGGAGGGTGATTGTGTAATTTGGTATTTGCAGAAAAGTACGAAACATAAGAGTGTCCCTACGTTGTGGTGGCAATGGTGGCAGAAACATTGATGCAACACATGGAAGATTTGGTTTGCATAGGATCCACCATACACTGAACGTTCTCTGCTACTCCACCACTACTACACACTTTCACACTATCCTTAATCTCAATTATGCAAATCATTTTCTTCAATTATGATTTTTTAATACTCATCCTTGCCAAATTAACCAAATTAAAATTAGCTTTTGAAAAATTATAATTCTTTTAGCACTATATATCTCTTAAGAAAATTTTATTTATGATTGATTTGTGTTGCATTTAATGATAAGACTAATAATTCTTGGATTATTTGTTATAAGTAGAACACTTATTTTAATTATTATGGAAAAATCAGGTTTAAGATTTCTCACATTGTTCGTTAAATGAATGCATGTGCTAACCAACTTGTTAATTTAGGGTTTATTCGTAAAGAACAATTTTATTGGTATAATAGGTTACCATCTATTATTTTCTTAAAATTCTTTATTAATCGGTATAGATTATCCTTAAGTATTGCTTTTGCTAGATTTTTTAGTTCTCCATATTTGATTGTATTTTCTTTATTTTTAATAATATTTTTTTTCATGTAATGGTAGATGATTGTTGTTACTTGTAGAACTAATATGTAAAATTTAATAGTGTTATTTAACATATAAATTTTTTTTAAAAATTATATTTCTCTAATATTAAAATAGATATCTTTTATATTTTTAGTCAAATGACACTATAATTTTTATAATAGTGGATACAGCTTTCCAACTCTTCACGAGCTGGATTTAGGTAACCAACTAACTTCATTGGGGTCATATAGAAAAATATAAATTAATTTTAATTTTTTAAAGGTATTTTTTCATCTAAACATGGCAATAGAAAAAAAAAATGCAAACATGCATTGAAGAGTTGACACTACAAATTAAAGTGCATTTTATTGTTCATCACTACAATTTTTTATATTAATAATAATGAAAAAAATAGAAATGCGCCGTCAAGTCAAAGATTATAGAAAGGAAATGAATATTGCTACCTTAACCATTGATTCTACAAAGGAAAATTTGTGTCTTTGTCTGTCCAAATCCAATTCCTTTTACAATGTGATGACAGCCCAAATCCAGCTGTTTAGGACCCACAAACCATAACAGGATCCATTTTTTCCCCTTATCTTATAATATGCTAATAAATATGTACATTAACTTTTATGTTCTATATCATTTAAAACAAATTACAATTAAGTTAATTTCTATTTCGATGAATTTTAAATTTTAAAACGGACAATGTTTTGAATATAATGATTAATTTTAATAATATTATCTCAACTAATTTGAGGTCAGAACATTAACGCTGTTTGTGGGACGAAATAAGATTCAAAACGTTTTTCTTAGTCTTTGATTAAAGTTTGTTCTAATACGTTCAATAGTTTCACATCGTTTAGTAGTCAAGATTAGTAATATTTTATATATATATTCTTCCCTTAGCGAAATGGTTTTTAAAAATAAAATTGGAATGAAGTTTTAAAGCTAGGAGATGAATAATGCTTATGGTGATTGATCTTAAATATTTAAAAATATTATATTTGAATAATTTAAAAAAAATATTTAAATGGTTACAAACTTTTTTTTTTCATTGTTTTGAATGAGATGGAATTCAATGATTAATACCATTAAAAGCCTTTAACCCATATTCCATAAGAATTAGTCGAAGCTAATTTCATAATTAGCAGAAAAGTTTGTTTTGTTGTAGGTTGGCTCATTCATTAATTTGACTACATGATCTTCTTTATGATTTAATAACAAAGGGAAAATTTTAATCTTAGAAATTAGGTCAGGATTCATACGAACATGTTCAAAAGCTTAATCATTGTTCAGTACAACATTAGGTTGACCTATAAATAACAACAGTTAAACAGAAGTTGGATTCATTTTTTTGCAATTTAAAATTAAATTATATATATTAAAATTTAAAAATAAAATTATTAAAAAACTGATGAAAGGGATTTGGATTTTTAACCTATTGGATCAAGTTTTAATGGACCAACGTTAAAATAAACAAAAAAGTAACTGACCAAAATTTTCTTGGAACCATTCATATTATCACCAAATATGCATGTTAGCATAAGCAATGGTGCATAATTTTTGTTTCGTTAAAGACAAATGAAAAAAAATAAAAACGATTCTTCACATGATCCTTAGGATGAAGACAATGTCATACATACTCCATCTAGCTGTTTCAGGTGCGAACAAGCAAATTAAGAAATAATTAAGTCTTTGTCTATGTACTTCTTCTCATTTCATTTTGATTATTGCATTCTAAAAATGGTTTAATTAACCTTTGGATTTTAAATGTATGTTTTACTTCTCGATCGGTCGATCTATTTTTTCTTCTTATTTTTTAAAACGATGGACCTTCACTTTTATACTCCTCATTTTCATGAACTTCAAATTCGAATGATACCTGCAAAAGACACTTTGACGCTTAAGTGAGATTTCGATGTTCGATAGTCGTACTATCAATACTGAATGATGACATACTTATTTATTGGAATTTGTGCCTATTTATATGATTATCATGGGTTTTTGGTTGTTATTGGTTAAATTAGGATTTTGGATTATGATCAATAGCGTATTACTTAATGCTTGACCATTGATTAATTTTGTTGATATTCTGTTTAGGTCTAATAATTTTAATCGTGTCGACCTTAATCGAATACTGGGTATCCAAGTGTGGTACGAATCCGATCGAGAATGTATTGTTATTATGTACTGTTAAAATGCATAATTAATGAATTTCGACTGAAGAAAAAAAATTACAATATTAAAAGATTGTTATAAAGTAATTTTTATTGAATGATAACAATAACTGAAAATAAGTGAAGGAGAGAAAAAGTTTATGGAATTGGAAGAGGAACATTCTAATGAATGTACACAAAATATTTCATAGTAAGAAGTATAAATAAATAAAATATTTTTTTAAATTAAATATTCTTTCTTTATCTAATATACATTAGCTGTGATTAGTAAATTTTATTAAATAAATAAAAAAGAGATTCAATTTTATTTCTGTATTTGCAATAAATATTGGGAGGGAAGTTTTAGAAGTAAAAGAGAATTTTGCAAGTATAAATAGCCACCATCACAAAGCTCACCATGCGTCATCGTCTTGTCGTAAAACCCCATGTAAACAAAAATTTCACACACCAGACCCTAATGAAACAGAGACAGTGAAACAGAGACAATGAAACAGAGACAGAGACAGAGAAAGCAGTGAAACTGTAACATAACATAACATCATTGTCCTCTCAACAACAACTGCTACATGTTTTGGAAAAGCCATTAACGTTAGAAGAGGTCGTTCACTTTCAGTTTCAGATTCAGTTTCATCAGCAACAATGGATCCTTGCCCCTTCGTGCGTCTCATGGTGGATTCTCTCGCTCTAAACCTTCCCTCCGCCGCCAAAGCCCCACCGAACTCCGGCGTGCACCCTTCCACCACCCCATGCTTCTGCAAAATCCGCACCACCAACTTCCCCTCCCAAACCGCGCTCCTCCCTCTCTCTCCCTCTTCCTCCTCCGCTCCCGACGCCGTCACCGCCGCCCCCGGCTTCCACCTCGACTCCGCGGCCCTCCGCCGCCCCATCTCCCTCCGTCTCGCCGTCTACTCCGGCAGCACCGCCCGTGCGTGCGGAGTCGCCGCCGCCAAGCTCCTCGGGCGCCTCACCCTCACCCTCGACCTCGCCTCCGCTCGGGACCGCCCCATCACCTTCCACAGCGGGTGGCTCAGCCTCCGCAGGAACAAAAGCGGGTCCGAAACGAACCGAAAGCCCTCGACTCGGCTCCACATTGTGGTCCGGTCTGAACCGGATCCGCGGTTCGTGTTTCAGTTCGGCGGCGAACCGGAGTGTAGCCCGGTGGTTTTCCAGATTCAGGAGAATAATATCAGACAGCCTGTCTTCAGTTGTAAGTTCAGCGCTGATCGTAACTCAAGATCAAGGTCAGTGTTTCACCAATTTTTCTTTTTCTACTTTTTATCATAATAATAATAATAATAATAATAAATTGATATATTAACAACTTATCCCAATTTTCAACTTCATTTTATGAAATAATCAAAATAATAATAGTTAATAACTAAAATAATAATAGTTTGACAGCTCCAATATATAATATCTAATTAATAATATGAAGGAAGTTTATTTTTATTATTTCATAAACTAATGAAAATTTAAGCAAGATAATAGAATTCTAAATTGTTGTAAATTGTAAATATATCATTTTTCTAATAATAATAATAATATGGTGCATTTTAGTTTTCAATCACTATATCTGCTACTGTGTGCCATATTTTCTAAATCAACCAACCACCCTAACACATACACTTCATCTTTTTCACCTTTTTCCATTTACATATCTTAAAAACTAAATATCTTTATAATTTCCGTGGTAACACATGTGAAATAAAATAAAAATTGTTATTTTTGTTTGAATTTTATCTTCTTCTTCATGTTTTGATTAGAGATCAGGTCGTTCGAATATAGTCACATCTTATTAGGGGGAGTATGTAGTTTTCTATGATAACCAAACTTAATTACATTTTTTTTTTTTTTATTTTTCACATTGTTCTTCAATTGAAGTTTCAATCATACTGAACTTTATTGCAACCTTTTATCATAAAGTTAAATTTTTAATTGAAAAGTTATACAAAAAAAGTACTTGAGTGAGTGGACCTAAGTTTTGGCGGATTTAGATTCTCGTTTGAGCATTTATTATTACCATATTGTAACTTTTATTGATTTTTTAATAATTGCTTAAAAATTTAGATTTAACAACTTGAATCTTTAAATGATAATGGATGTAAAAGTGTATACATTTTGTTCCATTCAATTATTAGGCACATTCTATTGTTTGGGATTAAAGATATGTTTTTATAATATATCTTATAATTTCTATATAGTTTTAGATTTATTTTTTTACATCCATATAAAATATGAGGAGTAGTTGTATTTTTGTAGTAGTAAATAGGAAAGTTTTGTTATGCAAGGAGGATTATTGGTGTGGGTGGTGGGGCTAATATGTTTGGTTAATTATAGTAATGAATTAAGGTGTGGTTAGGCATGTGGGTTGTCCATTTCTATGGAGTTGCTACCTAACCATCACCACATGCTTAGTCTCCTCTCACCTTATCCACCTCACTTCATTTTCATGATTCTCTTCTCCTCCCTCCCTGGATCATTTCATATGCAAAACTCATCTTATAAGTCGGTATAAGTCGATTTGATAAAGTTGAGTTAAGTTTAAAATCTACTTATACATATAGTATCAGAGTCGTCTACAACTTATCCTAACGAGAATTTGTTGACCTTATCAGATTATTCGCTATCGAGTCGTTATCAGACCATCCATGAATATATAGTTCCAGACACGAGTTGGTTTCAGTACATGTTTGAAACCAGCCCTGAAATCACATAAAAAAGTTAAAAGAAAGTAGAATCAACTAAATGTTTGACAAGTTCAAATTAAGTTATCCTTGCATGTGCCCTGTATCTGGCTGCATACACCCATGGCCCATGTTTGGTCAAACAGACAGTCTGGGATTCTCCAAACTGTGAAACTTAACAGCCGTGGATTCCCTGCCATGTGCCACTGATCTGCTTGCAGTCTCCATATCTTGTTCTTTATTATATATCATACACCATGTTTCACATTTTTATTAGGTTGTTTCTTGTCATACTGAACTAATCAATGACTTTCTCATATGTTTTTCAATTTACCTATACTTCTTAATCAGTTCTCAACCACATATCCTTTTATTTTCTTTACGTATAAGACAGACACATCTGATATTGATACTCGAAGATATAACTGCATAATTATTATGTTTTATGAAATTCTATATTGTACTTGTATAGACTTTATGGGTGAGAGAGTGTCTTTTGAATCCACCTTCACTTCATCCTTCTAGTTCTTCCTTTCCTCCTATGTCACTCGTGTTTTCAGAATTACTTTCCGGTCTCTCGGTCTGGAATAGTAACCGTAGCAACTCCGAAAATTAAGTCAGTATTTATGTTAATTATTCTCTAGAAAAACTAAAAAACTGAAACAAATATTTTATCTATTTATACTTGGGTTTATTAGATTAATCACATATTTTAATCCTTCTACTTATCTCTTATTAATTGATTTTTTTGTACTTTGTTGTGTGATTTTCCACATAATATTTCCACTAAAATGTATAATTTCTGATACACTGTTCATGTTTTGTTTGTTAATGTTGGAAATGCAGGTCTCTGCCCTCAGATTTTGGAAACAATCCGAGTAGATGGAGGAGAAGCTTGAAGGGTGTTAGAGAGCGTCATGGGAGGGAGAGAAAGGGTTGGATGGTGACGATCCATGATCTCTCAGGCTCACCGGTTGCTGCTGCCTCCATGATCACTCCATTTGTCCCTTCCCCTGGTTCCGACAGAGTCTCAAGATCAAACCCAGGTGCATGGCTCATTCTGCGCCCCAATGGAGCCTCCGTGAGCAGCTGGAAGCCATGGGGTCGTCTAGAAGCATGGCGAGAGAGAGGTCCCATAGATGGCTTGGGCTACAAGTTTGAGCTTGTTGCAGAGAATGGCCCTGGCAATGGCATACCCATTGCTGAGGCCACAATGAATGTGAAAAAGGGTGGTCAATTCTGCATTGACTACAAAGTGATGAGGGATTCAGGGTTGAGTTCAAGGTTACCAGGAAAAGGGTTTGTGATGGGTTCCTCTGTGGAGGGTGAAGGCAAAGTTAGCAAGCCTCTGGTGCAAGTTGGAGCACAGCATGTGACATGCATGGCTGATGCTGCTTTGTTCATTGCACTCTCTGCTGCCATTGATCTTAGCATGGATGCATGCCAGCTCTTTTCCCATAAACTGAGGAAAGAGCTTTGCCATGAAGAACATGAAGTCAAATACTAAACTCTGCTCCTTAAATTATCTGTTTGTTACCATCTTCTGCAGTGATGGCCAATGTGTTCCTGCTAGATGCATTGGGTTTGAGCTTAGATAGATTTGGTGTTAGGAAATCATAGTTACTTGTTTTGTGGTGGTTGGAGTTTCTAAACAGCAGAAATTAGAAGGTGATTTTGGCAGCATTTTTTTGCAGTGAACTGTACAGACAAACAAACAAACATCTGTTTAATTTTTCAAATATTTATTTATTATTTTCTTATGTCTTTCTAATGATGTTTGGTTCTGCATCTCATAACAATTAATGTCTGTTACTTTTTTCTAAACCTTAATTAACTCTTCTACAGTAGTACAAGTTTCAATACTCTGGTTAATAGACTCTTGGGTTTAGGCAAAAGAGGATAAAGGAAACAATAAGGAATCACAGAAACAAAAGCAATTCTTTTGTTAACAGAACTGTACCAAGATTATCATATTAAGTTTCTGAAACCATAGTAGGAACTTGTAATTAAGTGAGAAGAGATTGCAACCAAAGTAACTCAATAGCAACAACAAGATCACAAAACTGAGCCTCAATGCTATTTCTGGACACAACTTTGTACTTTGGTGAACACCAAGAAATAAGGTTGTTTCACTAGATAAACACAAGAGCCTATTGTAGATTTTCTGTCATCAATCAGAAAATGCTTAAAGAGTAAGTTGAACAGGCTTCTTAAAATGAAGCCTATAGCCAATGGTGCTTGTAAATATCCCACTTCTTTTCACAACTTTTCAGTGATGCCCGTGAGTGATGTATATATTGACAAACTTTGTTAAAGACCTATAAAATAAGGGTAAGAAACAACATCAAAACCATGAGATGTGAGTTGCAGATCTTACACCATTGGAGTTGGGAAATATTTGTGTTCCAAACAAGAGTATAGACGATCTCAAACCTAGAACATTCAAGGAACCTAGAACATTCAAGGTGGTAAAAAATAAGTATATTCTTTACCGTATGTATTAGATTATCTTTCTCTAGAGTGTAATCCGGTATATATGGATCAAATTCTAATTTTTTTGCCTTTGTTATGATTCTCTGTTAATTGAGCGATTAAAATTAATTGATTAAAATTCCTTGACTTATGTTACGATATTACTTTAAAAATATAGGTCAGAAAACGATCAATAAATTATCAACCATAGGATCAGCCATGACTTACCATTTGAAATCATGCATGCTTGTCCATTGACCAGTATGGTCCTTTTTGGATCAATTTTAGATTTATTCAAGTTCAAGGCCTTCAAGTTAAAATTGGACCAAAAAATGATCAATTAATAATTGTAGTAAATATTTGAGAAAGTAGTCTAATCCAATTTTTAGATAATAACTCAAATACATCCAATGAGTTATAAGACATTAGGTTTAAATTTTAGATTTAAATAAAATCTTTTAGTTCAATTCAATCAAAGTCCCATTTAGATTTAACACTACCCAGAATTTCAGAATTTTAAGTAGAGACAAATAAATATTTGTTATGGTATTTAAATCATTTGATAAAAATTAAAATTTTAAAATTTAAATAATATTAATTAAGATTAAGATACTAATATAAGAATTAACTTCAACTTATGAAATAGCCCCATAGAAGAAGAAAATTCTTAATGCTCCAACAAAAATTCATAGAAATAAGGTATGATATTTTTAGGCAGAACAAGAATACAGAGTCAACTTTTTATTTTTAGAATGCAACGAGTGTTTCTATTTTAGTAAAACTTTAAAAAGAATGTCTATATCAACACTGTTTAAAATTTAAATTAACACATCTTTTTTAATCCGATTTATTTAATTTTGATGAAAAAAATAAAAATAAAAAAGTCATTTTAGTTCATGTGTTTGTTTTCTCTTTTTTATTGCATAAGTTTTTTTTTTTTAAAGTAAAATATAAATTTAGAAAGTTAAAAAAAACAAATATTCAGGATCAGGTTTTTGCAAGCCCATAAAACCCAACACGATGCGAACGAAGAGTGATTATTTTCAGTTTCATTTTGAAAACCATTTTTTTCTTTCTCCTTTTTATTTTATATATAGAAAAAAGAAAAAGAAAAGCAGTCGCCGGAGCCCGGGTCCGTTCTGAGGCCTAACAGTTTTCCGGCGATGGATTCCGGCGTGTGTCTGTTGTCCCTGCTGGTGGCTCTCTCAACGCTCAGCCACGTTCTTTCGGAGCCGATCCTCAGGTTGCCGTCGGAGAAGGCGATCTCGAGCGATTACTGCGACAGCTGGAGGCTGGCGGTGGAGACGAACAATGCGGGGCCGTGGGAGCGCGTGCCGGCGAATTGCGTGGATTTCGTGGCTGAGTACATTTCCGGAGAGAGGTACCGGAGGGACTGCGAAGTGGTCGGGAATTTGTCGCTGGCGTTCGCGAGGAGCGTGAGATTGGTCGGAGACGGACGAGATGCGTGGGTGTTCGATATCGATGAGACGCTCCTCTCCAACGTGCCTTACTATGAAGACATTGGATTCGGGTAAGCGATGATGTTGTTGATTGGTTTTAGATTTTTGCTTTTGTAGCCCTTGAATTTTGATTGGAATGTGTGTACTCAAGTTCATTAGGGTTCAACCTAAGAGGCTCAAACACGTAGCGTGTCTGTGTTTCATATACACATCGGATAAGATATTCCAAAATCTTCAATTCAAAAAATATTTCAATATTTTAACACGAATTTAATACAATTTTAATGACAGAAATACATATTTTTTTAAATTTAAATTTATTATATAAAATTTTATTATGATTGTAAAATTAATAAACAAATCTTTCAGGTTTTACTCATATTAGTAATCTATTTAGCACAAATTCTAACACAGACACACTAATACGACACAGACACAGACACTCTGTATAATCTCTAAAATGTAGGATACTGAAAGACATATCTATATATTATATAAATTGACAATAAAGATTTATGTGCACAAGTATGTTCTAAATTATTTTTTGGAGCAGAAAGATGTTTTTCCATGACGGGTTCAAAATGATTTGTTTCTTATTTTTATAATTATAATAAAAATTTATACAATAAATTTAAGTTTTTAGAAAATTATTGTATTTTTCTTTTTTAAAATTATGTTAGAACTTTATTAAAATTATCAGAAATCCTCAATAATGTTTTGCGGTATTTGGGCAATATATTCATCATACTGACACTACACAAAGGATGTTTGAGGTAAAATCAATATTGTGCTTGAAATTTCATTTTATAGAAACCAACGCCATAATTTTTTTGAGATCTTGAATTATTTGCATATGTATTCTGTGTGTCGATGGACACCGACATGTTATTTCATAGTTAGTAATTATGGTAGATTTTCTAACCTACTCTTTTAAATAACCATTTATATGAAATAATGGTACGAAAGGCTGTTGAAGTTTATTGATAGACTCCAATTGCATCCACTGTAGTCACTATGGATGCATATGTCCAATTGACACGTATGAAAGAATTAATGTTGGACCTGTCAGATCTCTGGGCGGTCATGTGAACATTAGTCGTTGAAGGTCTATAGAATGTCCATTTTTATGAAATCTTAGACTAAACATGTGTATTAAATAAAATAAGAGCTCGTTGTCGTAAAAAATGAGAATTATAAATTTGGATTTAACAGCCATATAATATCCAAATTTATCTCATGGGTTGAAAGTTCTGCATGGATTTGCTTTGAAGCTTTTTAACCAAAAGCAAGAAAGAGACAAAGGGGATGGGCAGTGCGATGTTTATCTTATGGGTGGGTCAATGATATGAAAAAGATGCATGGGTAGCTCAAAGTATGATGCAATGCCATTGTTATACGCTTATATGCTTGCTGGAGTTGTTTTATTCTTAGGTAGTGCAGTTCTTATGCTTTGTCCAAAGTAATTATAATATAAATTGCATTAGCTTACCAAAACAATATCTAAATTTATTTATTACATTTAAATTGTTCCATTTAGCAGTGAGAAAATGGTTTACTGGATAAAAAAAGGTCTGAGACTTAATTATTTGATCAAATAGTTTAGATGGGTGATCATTGTATTAAATAAGTTTTTATTATCTGTGTAAGTTGTTTTTATAATTCGGGTTGAAACAATATTAAATTGAGGTATATTTATTTTAATCAGCAAAACAAAAATGAATAAATGGGAGTATTTAGGGATACTCAACCATGTAGCCATCAGAAAAGATATCCCACTACATATATCCCCCATATGGACCTGCCTTGGCATTGGTTAGCACTATGTCAATTAATTTGCTGTTACACATAGGATTCTTTTATATCTCTCATCTACTATTAACTTCCTTCCCTGCCTTGAGCTTCCATGACAACCGAGTGTTTGGATTAAAATTTGTATACCTATATTTGGATTAAAATTTGTACAACTATGTTTGGGTTAAAATAAGTTTGTAAAACAAGCTTACAAGATTAACTTAACCTAAGTCTTACTTCTATGAAACTGAGATTTCAGGCAAAATCTCAATGTACAGTAACCAAATATTTTCGAAGTTGATTTTTCTTTCCAAACTGAATTTGGAACAATCCAAACTTAAAACCACACATAGCCTAAATTGTTTTCATATCATATTTAAAAAAGAAAAATTAAGCACATGCCTACTTCACTTATTAAGTCTAAATAACTGTAAATAAACTTTTTCAAATGCATTTTTTCTTATCATATATCTTGCAGCGGGAATCTTTAGTTGAGAATCTGTTTTGGATGTAAGTTCTGATGGGCGTTAAAAGTCGTGGATGTATGACACTCGATGAAACTAGCCTTTAAGAAAAGGAAATCTGAACTGTTTTGAAGATGGGTTTCTTCAAATGTAATGTAATCATTAAGGATTCTGTTATTTTCACGAATTGAAAACGTTGCCTAAAGGTAAAGAATAACTGAAAGTCATAACTAACATAGATGCTATGTGGTTGCTATTCCTAGTCGGAAGTTAATTTTAGCCAAAAGACTTCGTGTTCTTTCTTTCAATAAAAAAATGAGTGAAATCTGAAATCTAGAAGTGATTTTCTTAATAGATGGCAGTTGCTTTATGTGAATTTCTTTGTTAGAGTTGATTATGGCTTTTGTTTCTAACTTTGAACTGCAGGTTTGAGATCTTCAATGAGACTTCCTTTGATGCTTGGGTGAACTCGGCTGCTGCCCCAGCTTTGGTACCCAATTTGATTTTGTATAACGAGCTTAAGGAATTGGGGTTCAGGATATTTCTCTTAACTGGGAGGAGTGAGTATCAAAGGAATGCCACGGAGGCAAACCTTATGCTTTCAGGGTACAGAAATTGGGAGAGACTTATCTTAAGGTACATAAATTACTGGTTCTTGGAAATATGTGTCTTGTTTTATTGAACAAGTTTCAACTGATATTCTTTGTCAATGAAACAGAGAGTCTTATGATAAAGGCAAACCTGCCATTAGTTACAAGTCTGAGAAGAGAGAAGAGTTGGAGAACGAAGGTTACAGGATTCATGGGAGCTCTGGGGATCAGTGGAGTGATTTGTGGGGTTATGCAGTTGCTGCACGGTCTTTCAAACTCCCAAACCCAATGTACTATATTCCATAGCAATGTCTTCTCAGAAATCTGTATTATGTTTCACGATTGGATTGCTCAGTTGTTGTACCCTACCGTGATTTTTCATGGTAATATAATATAATGTTTGTTGTCTGTTGGAACATGGTAATCTAAAACCGAGGAATGATTCTCTTCATTTTAGTGTACAATGGTGCTGAAGCTTGAATCTAGAATCTAGAATCTCATGCAAATTATTCAAACCTCTAACTAGATCGACATCAGGGTGTTTTTTGAGGAATAATTTTAAATCTTTTTCAAACAAGAGCTTCATAATAGTTGTCTCACTAAACAAAACAAAAATAACGTTTTCTATAGATTAAGATATTAAATATATTGCATTCTTATTTGATATCTGTTCATTAAATATTAAAAGAACAGATAAAAAGAAGTATCAAGGTTTAATATTACTTGATTTTGTGTTTTACTTAGCAGGTTTCACCAAATAGCACTAAATGGTTTAAATTTGTTAGGTTGTTAAAACAAGGGCACCTCTAATATGCAGTCTATGAGGTATGCATATTTATTGCTGCATTAATACCTGTCTAATAATTGGTATATCTTGAAGAATTAGCATGCCACAATGGCAATCTCATGCAATCTCCCCATTTGTATTATTGAAGTTGAATTTGGACAGGTGCACCTTTCCAAGTAATTTAGATATAACCTTGTGATGTAACCTAGTGCATTACAGTGGTGTCAAATTTAACTGTTCAGAAGCTATGAAGTAGGGTATTGTGAAGTTGTTGATGGAATAATTGGAGAACCCGTGATAAACCAGTACAAAATAGAGTAGCTAAAATCAAGCAAACATGTCACGGGAACCATAAACTAAGCTATCCATCTTTCATGATGAGGGTCAAGGTAGATAGAGTAGATATTAGAAGCATCCCAAATAATTTTCCTTTAAAATATAGGCATGTATAATTACGAATATGCACAAGGAATCTTTGAAGAACTAAATTAGCAGAATGTGAATGAAGATTGGCAGCAGTAATTAATGGAACAGCTATGACCAATCTGTAATGTAACTGATAATGCAATTACCATCAAGGAGATGGGGAAATGGGATCAATGTGCTTAGACTTACTTACAGCCATTGAACCACAAACAAGGGACCTTGGAGTGGGGATTCTGAGACAACTAAGGCTACCCCCTGGGATCATAGAGCACTCAGGTTGAGGTCTCTGCATGTCCCTTCCAGGAATGCAGTTTAGGGAGAAATCAAAACCCACATTCCTAAAGAAAAGCCTTGAGCATTGCTGGCTGAACCCCGAAAAGAAATTGTAAGCAACAGTTAGATTTGCAAGGCTTCTCAAAGAGCAGAGTACGTCTGATAACTCCCCAGAGAGCTTGTTATGAGCCAAGTTGAGAACTTCTATGTCTTGCAAGCATGACAGTGTGTCTGGCAAATGACCCATAAGTGAGTTGAAGCTCACATCCAGAACTTGCATCTCTGTGAATAGCCCCACTCCCTCAGGGATGCAACCAGTTAACTGGTTATTGAGGAATAGAATCTCCTTTATTTTAGAACCCATGAAGCCCAAACTTGCTGGGATGTTTCCACTCAACTTGTTGTTGGCCAGGTTTATCACCGAGGCTGGGGAACTACCCAAGTTTTGGGGGATTTCACCTTCAAATTGGTTGTTATTGAGAAATATTGCATCCAGATTCTTGCTGAAAAGTTCCTCGGGGAGGGCCCCAGAGAAGTAGTTGAATCTTAGGTCTAAGTAGATGAGGCCTGGCATGTACAGCGTAGCAGCAGGGAAAGGACCTGAGAGTTGGTTGTTGCTGAGGTCCAACTCTTCCAGAAACACCAGGTCTCTGAATGTATCAGGAACAGTGCCCGTGAATCTGTTAGTGTTGAGGTGGAGAAGAGACAAATCACTGAGTAGAGAGAGCTCTTTGACAAGAGTTCCTTGCAGATTTGCATGGTTGAGATCTATGCCTGCAACAACTGAGAATGCTGATGCAACCATTTCATCTTGAGGATTTGCACAGAAGACTCCTTTGTAAGAACACACATTTGGACCAACCCAACTTTCTAAAATGTTCAGAGGGTCCTCAGTGATTGCAGATTTCCAAGCTTGCAGAGCTGTGTAAGCTCCTTCAGGCTTTGGCACTGAAGATCCAGGGGGCTCTGGGCTGTTAATCCCTCCTCCGACCCAAACCGTTCCACCATTGCCACCGCCATTTCCGTTGCCAACACCAACACCAACACCTACACCAACACCAACTCCAACACCAACACCACCACCAACACTGAAGGCAGCTTTTGTTGTAATTGAATGTAGAATGAGGATGAGAAAAGCTAGAAAGCAGCTATTCTCCATTTTTAGCTGAAGATACCAAAATGCTTAATTCAAGAGGGTATGCTTCTTAACTAAGCTTGTCCAGAACCCAAATAAGGTTGCTACATTGAAGAGAGTGGTGGACTGGTGGTGGTGGGGCTGATTATGCTCCCTTTCATTTTTCCCATTTTCTTTTTAGTTTATGTAATGCGTTTGTTGGAGGTATACCTTTGTACACCTTTTTCTGTACAGATGTTGACTTGCTTTGAGTGAAAATTTCTGTGTCAGAACAGTGTGGCTAGGTGACATGGTCTCACTAATCACCAATCACCACAACTTTTATGGTGCTTATTATTAGTGGCTACAGACAAACAAACGATCTTTCATTGTTGTGCTCTTATTTACAGACTAGAAAATAACAATAACAGATCATTAGTTAACCATAGAGCAATGATTAAATTTTTCTTTTTAAATATTTAAAGCAGTTTCATTAACTTGAATTTAAAATTATCAGTTAAACTAAAATGATCTCATTATTGAGCATTCACATGAAAACACATGATACACATAGCATCTAAACAAGATTTTGGCTATTGTAAACGACATTAGTGAAAATGAAAAGGTGTTTGCCAGTTGTGATTATCTCCAGAAAGCACAAGGGCCAAGTTGATGTGTACCCGGCATGGCTGTGTATGAGCATTAGAGCATATAACTTTGTTGACACTCTTTCGTCCTTTTGGAAACTCTAAAACATTTAAGATATTTGATTCTGTGGATCTCATTTTGTACCAAGCAATAAGAAGAAAAACAAAAGGATGAAAAATACAAGGTACTTTTAACTGAGGGGCTGGTAGAGAGAATTTAATTTGTGATGAATGGTTGCCAGTTGGTAGCTACTATCTACCAAATATCCGTGCCTGCTGCAGTGCTTTATAAGAAGTTCTTAAAAACTCTAATTAAATTTCATTTATTTTTAGAATAGCCTTGTTTTTTTCCCTAATCAAACTATTCCCAATGAATAGCTCGTTATTGCTACTCCCACTTCAATTCATTTTTGTGAATAAGAGGATAAAGGGTGGCAAAAGAAGCAGCAAAAAATACACATTGCAGCAAGAAACCCTTTACTTTTCTAGTTCTCCACTTGTCATGATGACAAATTAGTCTATTATAAATTGCCAAATTAAACACTTCCCAACTGAGAAACTCTAAATCTTGGAGAAAAAATAAAATAATCAAAAGGGTATGAGCAAAAGGGGGCATTGAATATCATGAGGCATACAGGGTACAAAAAGTTTCCCGACAGTGGAGGAATTTTTTGTTTTTGAATTGATTTTGTGAGTAGTGCTCCCAAATTTATACTATTGAATGGCAATTTCTAAAGTTCAACAAAAGTTAGTGACATTCAGTGTTGAGTTCCCTTCCTAACTTTTGTAAATGATGAAAAAACATGTTCCAGCAACCAATCATTAGCCTGAGGAAGTCTGGTTTGAAAACTGAGGGGAGAGAAAGGTATCGCACGCTATTCTGATTACTAGACAAAAGCAGCTAGCTTCCAACTTCTATGGCTGGTCAAGAACATTCGTTCCAATTACAAAACAAATAAAGGGAAAGATTCCTCTTGTTCATCTCTTCTGCAACACCAGAGAAACTCAATGAATTAAGTATACTTTATGATGCCATAGTGATATTCACAAATTCAAATGGAGAGAGTTAAGAAGTCCAACACATGAAAATAAATTTGTCATCCATCGCTAATCGCCTGTTTGCTTTTGTGGATGTACTGTTCATAGTCAAAGAAGTGAGAGAATATCAGTTATTTGAATCCAGGGTTGTGAGGAAGAGAAATAGAAGATATACCTGTCAACCGTAAATATCCTCTCTTCTCAAAATAAAGAGATGTAGAGAGAAAGTCATGTCAGTCTCTCTTATTTCGAATTTACTCTAATTTATTCTAGTGATTCACATGGTCACAATGCTTCATTTGGTTTCACGTGGGCACTGTGACATAAAGTGTGATTGATCTTGTCCCTAACTTGATCAAATATAGTTAAGATCTAAAGTATCATACTTTAGAAATATAAGAATTAAAATGATTGTTTTTAAAATATAAAAAGAAAGACAATTCTTGAAGCCTAGAACATCATTTATTCATAAAACTCTTTGTTATACAATAATCTGAGAACTGAGAAAGTGACACACAGAATCTATGGTTGAGTAATATGACAGGTCTTACTCAAACTAAGCATTATGTGATTCCAAAATTGTAAAGCTATGTGAAACCAAAACTTTGTGAAATCCCAGAAGTTATTTATTGCCAAATGCAATGGGGAAGGCATAATGATATTAGGGAAATGAATGAGAGTATCTGCTACATTCTTTGGTGATGGCTTGAATTTAGTCAAACACTTTAAATTAATAGCTACTTGCATGTGCTCTCAGCAATATCAAGTGAATAGTTAGCAGTTAGGTGTGGTGTGGTCACGTGTAATTATTGCAACATGGGTTTGATTTAGGTCCCATCTTCAATCCTTTGGGTTGTTGCTGCATAAATGCTATGTTCCTTTGCTTTTACTTCTCCATCTATTCTCATCATCAACATATTGCTGTCCTGCATGTGTACCTTAGTTGGATTAGGACTTGGTCACACAAAATGCTGCATCAAATATTTTCTTTTACTAAATGAAATCATGTGATCTTGGTCTCATTGGATATAATCCTAGGAACTACATGGGATGAAATTGGTCATATGGAAAAAATATCACAAGATAGTAGTGAGTAGGATAATTGTTGATAAGAAGGTAGACTTTTTTTGGAGTCTATTATGCCTCATTGTGTATTTTATTTTATGACATATATCAATTTTCTTTATTCTGTGTTTTTTTTTAACACCAGATATCAATTTTCTTTATTTCGTGTTTAGAACATGTTGCTTCTTCTTATATGAATTTTGGTTTAGTATTTTTTTATGTTCATTTATTTTTTGTTTTATGTTATGTTTCATGTGATGTTAAATGATTAGTGGATTTTGAGGTACAACTAATTAAGATGACAAATTTCATAGTGATGATTAACATACATTTTTAACAGTTTGTCGATAACGATAGGATGACTTTGTAGGACGGAAAATTGAAAACGACTTTCATCAAGTTTTTAGAAGAAAAAAAAAATAATTGTTGGACACATCATTAGTTAACATAAATGGATATTAAAATGTTAACTTTGAAATTAAGAGACTAAAACTATAAAATAATGGGCAGAGATTAAGAAAAAAAAAGACCACAAAGTAATGAGATTAAAAATCTATTTTATCTTTTTTTGCATAGCCTTTTCTTTAATACACTGCTATAATTTTTGTTGGCTTTGGGCTTTTCTGGTCCATCTTGTATCCTAAAATTCTATGATCTGTTCCAGAAAGGCTATCAGAGTGGGCTTGTATAGAGACAGGCCTAGGTAGGCCATGCTCATAGCAAAAACAATGCAAATTCTTCCTACACCATATCAATTTGAATCTATACCCTATCATTTTCAAATTTTCCAAAATCACCCTTTATTCTGGATTTAAAAATTCAGAATTCAAAAATCAAAATCCCATTCCACAAAAAGAAATCCAAAATGCAAAAAATGCATTCTGAAAAAAAAATAATTCTGAAACACAAAATCTGGAATACAAAATCTGGAAATGCATATGGAAAAGAATTTCCAAAATTCATAAATATGTTCTGAAAATTTATTCCGAAAAAGAAATTCAGAAATTATTTTTTATCCACATCCTCTTTCATTTAAAGTTATTTTCGTCATTTCACATAACATTTTCTTTACCTCGTAGGGGCATTTTCATAATTTTAGTTATGTGATCTATATAAGATTAAATATGTTTTTTCATCAATTATCTTTTTATTATGAGATAGTTATGTGATCTACATAAAATTAAATATGTTTTTTCATCCTTTTATTATATCGTGAAATTAATTTTTGTTTTCAATCTAAACTTTAGATCTTTTGAATACTCATAGTAGTAAGGAAACTACTGAAATGAGTCATTTTTACATAACAAAACGAATTTTCGTTGTGTACTGTATTATATATAATATTCTAACATCTATGTCAACGATAAGTTAAAATGAAATATTATAACATCGTAGTCCACACTGAAAATCTGTGTGTCACGTAAAATTTTTTTTGACAATAACTCGTTCTAATAATTTTCTTATTACAAATACCTAGAAGGTCTAAAGTTTGAACTTGAAACGAAAACCAATTTCACCTGAAAGTACATGGACGAATAATATATTTAACCCATTTATATATACATTCGTCTTAAAATAACTTCCAAAAATAGAAAATAGTTGGAGGGAAATGAAGGTGTGAAATAAAAAAAAACCAAAGTGGTAGGGCCTTGAAAATTGAAGTAGGCCCAAAGCTGGGCCCATGTGGAAGAATCCAGAAAAGTTGGATAACATGCATGTTATGTTGTTATATTCCTCTTTGCAGAAGCATGTGTGAGTTCTTTATGGGACCAAATCTCTGCCACACCAACAAATTAACCCTAATTAACCCTTCTCTTCTCATATCTCCATATATATCCTCTCTTCTCTCCAAAAGCATCCAAAATCTTCCCTAAAGTGAAAGAACTCAATATCACCTTTTAGGTCTCCTTTAAATTTTAAATGCCATGTGGAAAGAGACACTTCCTCTTGATAGTTTCACATCACCAACCCACCATTTCTCTTTTCCTTCTATTCTTGTTTAATCACTTTCAATTTATCTTACAACATGCACAAAAACCTAATTAAAATATTAACTATTTTAGGAGTGTTTCAACCTTTATACATCGAACTGGTGAAAGTCTATATAAGAGTCCTAAGAACAACAATAACAACTTTTTACAAACTAAACAAAGAAACACCAACTTAACATACTACTAATTCCTTGTTTTTAATCGAAAACATACCAAAAAATAACAATCTAATCTAATTACTTAATCCATAGTACATGGATCATGAGGAACAGTACATACATTGTGTAGTGTGATTTATAAATGATATGCATGTATATGTATGATTAGAAAGATCTTTCTTTTTGTAACACAGACAAAGCCCAATGCTTAGAGAAACTAGGAGTTGTGAAATGATACGTAGTCATTTAAAAAGAGCACAGAAATAAAAGCATCTAAAAAGTTTATTCTTGTCTTCTTATTCTCTCTTTATTCCATTCAGAAGCTACAATGAAGTTGCCCCCTCTTCATCTTCATTTTAGCTTTATCATGCATGTCCCATGAAAGAAAAGATAGCATTAACATGCACGTTACTCTCTCTCTCTTTCTCTCTCAGATGGGATTAGTTCATCTTTTCTCTGTAACACTGCAGGAAAAAAGATCGAATCTAACGCAGAATAAAGTAATAAAGAGGTGTCTGTCTCCTAGTATCACTCTCTTTTCTAAAAAATTAAAAGAATGGCACCAATAAATGTAGCTTGATTGTGTTGTTCTATTCAAAATCAAAACTCAAAATATTTCAATCAAGAGATTTGAACTTCGGCTCCCCTGTTCTCCATAACAGACACAAATTTGTCCATAAGATTCCTTCAGAAGCAATGAAACTTCCAAAATGGTTTTTAAATTAAAAGTGAATAGTTTTACACACACATGCTGTCATAGTCGTAAGCATAGCATGTTACACAGTGTTAGAGTTCAAAGAAGAGATCGTTGGTCAGTTTAAGGGGACCCATGAAAAACTAAAAGATCTTCTTGAATTTCATCTCCTAAAGTAAGTTTTCTTTTCTACTGGGAAGACATCAGCACCAGTAAAAGATTCGTGGGAGACTTAGTGCACCTTATGATACATAACCCTGATCATGTGTATTATAAGATCAGGTTTGCAACCCACTTAAAATGGTCATAATCTCTAGTCGATGTAGTATCCAATACACCTCTTATGCCTAAACTACCATCTCGTGCAGGAGACTATATATTATTGGTGGTCCGATAACAGTCCGATAGTAGATGACCGTTAGAAATGACTCGAAATGACTCTGATACCATATTAAGAAATGAACTTTTTTAAACCTAATTCAATCTCATAAAACCGGTTTATAAAATGAAGTTTACACTCTCACTTATACACTATAAAATATCCTAATCTCTAATCTAATAGTGAATCTCCAACAATGAAAATATGTTAATGGATGTGCATGAGATCAGATAAATGCAGAATTTCAAATTAAATCAAGTTACTGTCATCAATCTTGTTGAAGATTGACCATAAAACTTTATCTTTAAATATTTAATATCATTGTATATCCAAAACTTAATTATTAATTAAAAGCTCAGTTAAGTGGTAACTTACATAATATTATTATCATATCTTAAACCTCGCGTAAAGTGGATTTCAACCTTTTCTTATTCATTTTTCATTATGTATATATTTTTGTCTGTCAAGTGTGATTTAACTTACAAGCTAGCTATGAATTCTTCCACTGCATGAGACTCCATGTAAAGTTATCGGTAACATATACATACATAGATATACATATATATATATTTGTAAAAGAGAAAGCGAAAGCTATATGATTCCCCTCTAAACCCTTTCAAAAATGTGAAAAGAAGTAGAAAGTGAAGCGTAATGACACACTCTTTTGGACGTTTTGCATATGAATGTGATTATATATATATAAATATAAAGAAGAATTTTAGTATAAGAAGGAAGTGATGACTAGCTACAGCACGAGTAACAAGGTGGTTTGCAGATTGCACAAACTCATTGGTATATTTCTGGTATAAAAAACAAGAAAAGTGAAATTATACAAACATTTTGAAAACAATAAAATAATAAGAATTATAGAGGGAATGGTATAGTAATGAAAACAGTGATGATTTTGATGCAGTAGGATACATTTACTTTGGTTCTCCATGTGTCAGAAGTGACAGCAGCCTTTTTCTAGGGTTTATATCTTTTCTTTTTCTTCTCTTTCTCTTTGATTTGCAATCTTCCACACCCTTTGTTCTTTCTTTCCAGCTTGTCCATTGCACAGTGTTTGTGAGAGTCACCAAAGTTTCATAAATAGGCCTCCATAGGAAAAGAAACAAAAAAGAGAGCAAAGTATATGGATATTATTTCATGGCCTTTTCTTGAAAGGAAACTTGAGGGAGGCTTCAAGCATTAATGATGATCATCACTATGATGCTGTCTACATGGTTTTTGTTTTTTCTCTGCAGTTCTCTCTTTGCTTTTCTTCTACCCATGATGATCCGGGTTGTCAGGGTCTGGCCAGTAAGAAGAGTACTTCAACCATTCAGCTTCTTGTGGGTTTGTCATGGATGATTCCTGTAAAGAGATTCAAACCATTAGGGTTAGGGTTTCTAATCATAGTCATAAGTCACAAAGAAAAACTATGTTATATATATAGTTCAAGAATATTATGGTTCTATTTAATCTTTATGTAAAATTTACATGTATTATTTTTTCATTAATTTAAAAAGTTAAACTATCACTGTTAAAATATTGTTAAACAGAGAAAGACTAACAATAATTAGTTGTTATATTCACTAAATTAGATATTATTTTAAATTAGTTTCTATTATTCAAAATTAATATCTAATTAGTTATATCAATCAACTTTTTAACTACCAATTATTTAGATTATAAATTTGGTTGCAAAAATCTTGATAGCTAATTAGATACCAATTTAAAAACTACTTATTAACATCAATAATTTTTTTTAGTTTCTAAAATAGTATATCTAATTTAGTCAATATAACAATTAATTATTTTTTGTGTCAAAAAAAATATATAATTATGGAAAATGGAAATTAAGTGGTTCATCATGAAAATAGCCTTTCCACCTCATGGTCAAAGTGTGAAACGTCAATGGGAGTCTTGCCAAACATGGCCCAATGGAAAAACGAAATAAATTAAGTGGCTTTCACTTTTCCTATAGTCTTAATTAACTTGTTTATGAGAATAAAGAAAAAAGAACAAAGATAAAACTATTAATGAGGGGAACAAATTATGTTAGTGGTTTCAATTTCTTGAACAATTGAAAAATGAGATAAAGAAGAACCTTTTCCTTTAAAATTCCTTGCGGCTTGAATTGATGTCTCACTTTTTGTTTTACTATTTTTCTTTCTGTGTATAATGGGAAGAAAAACATAACCTCAAAGTAAAATTAATTAAATAATTTTTTACTAATATAGAATTTATTCATAAAAAATAATTTCATTGGTATAATAGGCTTCCATCTATTCTATTCTTAGAATTCTTTATGAATAAATATAGTTTACCTATGTATAGTTTTTGTTAACATATGAGTTTTGACCTCCATATTTTTGTATTTTTTTAATGATATTTTGTTTTGTGTGATGACAGATAATTGTTGTTACTTGAATATCTGTGTAACTGAGATGTTAAATTGCATAATAATACCTAACATCAAAGATTTTTATAAAAGAAATAAATAAATTGTTTTTTCCTTTATATTATGTGCCCTCCTTTTGCTTTTTTCTTGGTATTATGACACACAAAGTTCATATAATTCTGAGTCAAAAAGTTGTTTGTTACCTCTTTGATTTCAGTTGAAGTGCAACCCATGATGAGTTCCTCCAAACCAGACGCAGACCTTCCTCCAAGCTTATGATGCTGTTGCTGTTGTTGCTGCCAAGTGTACAAATACCATAGATGCATTTTCCAAGGTCAACAATCAAATTCAAACCACACATCTTAATCATCGTGTTCAACATTTTCAAAAGTGAAAAGACAGTTTCATGCTTCTCATTTTTCAACCACTCCCAAAAGACTCATGCACAATACCATGCAGACTTACTCCTTTGGGTTTTCTTTCTATCACTGATTATTAGCTTCTCTTTTTTTTATGGTTTATTATTATTATTATAAATGTTAGTGCATTATGAAAGTATGTTATGGCCTTTTTTAAACTTATTTTAACAAAATGAACTCTAAAACTTACTATGATAAGTTTATTTTAACTATTTCCATGGTCAAGTTCATGATATAAACCCTTATGTAGCAAGTTATTATGAAATAAACATTTTAACTAGAATGTTTACTCAGTCTTACTCTTTTTCAATGGTCCAATATTTGGTAACAGCTACAGTAGTTCTCAATTATGAAAATTAAAAAGGAAGAAAACTATAATCATGTATATAATAATGTTTAAGAACTGCCTACACTCTCACTTCATCTTGAACACATCTGGGTCACAACATTTTGTATAAGAGTTGTAACACCGTGTTTTCTTTTATCTATCTAATTTATTGTTGATAAAAGAAAAATTACCTGAAAATTTTCATTTTGGAGCATTATTCTAGAGACATGGTGGTAAGAGTTGTCATCAAGAATGATGGAAGTGTGGTGGAGGGGAGGTGGAGAGATAATGGTGGAGATGGGATGTGACGGCCTACTGATATGAAAAGCTGAGTTTGAAATCTGATGATGAGCATGCTGCTGCTGCTGATGTTGCTGCTGTTGTTGATGATGATGAGCTACATGTTGTGCTCTCTGCCGTTCATGCACATCTTCACATGAACCTGATGCTTGCACTACTTCCCTTGCTGTGGAAGCCTCTCCCATTCCAACCTGCATTCTCCTATATGTTATACTATATCTCCCTCAGAAAAAGTAAATAAAATATGCACAAGAACACAGATAATTTTTTTTAGTCAGATACCATATATCATTTATACTTTTTTGTTATTTTTATAAAGTATTTTGAAGGTTGTACTGGCTTATTTCAGATGAATTGAAAAGTACAGATAGAAACCAAACTAAAAAAGAAAAAGAAGAACATATCAACCTCATCCTTTTTCTCTTTTTCTTGGTATGTGAGTATATATAATTTAGCTGTAACTTTGCTGCATGTGATATCAACTCGTGTAGGTGTTACCTTTCAGCGGTAGGTAAGAGGCAGTGGTTGGTTGAAACTGATTTATAATTAAGCATGGCCGTACAGATTCATGCTGTGTGTGCAAGCAATGGTGTTGTATCAGCAGCTACCTTAATCCTACACTTTTTGGTGCAAAAGCAAGTTTTACCAAAAGAATGTTCAAATTCAGTGAATTATGTTAGCTTTGGTGAGCAGTGTAAGTGAGACATCACCTTCAACTAATTGATTTGAAAAAAAGGTGTCTAGTTAAAATCATAACTATGCAAGCGTCTAATCAAGTGTGATGCTATATATATATACATGATTGTATGTGTATGCAGTGTACCTCATCAAAGGTTTTCCTGAAAGGGATGAAGCTAAAGTGATCGGGTTTTAGATGGTGGATGTCGAAAGGGTGATGAGTGAAAGTAGTGATTGGAGCAGACATCTCATCTCTGTGAGTAACAATTTCTTTGGAAGAAGAACTTCCACTTCCACTGTCCCTTCTGCTACTGTTGTTGTTAGGTTCTCCACTTCCTTCAGTTGTTGCACTTCTATCAGACCAGTTGCACTGTCTTGGCTGCGTCTGATAGAATATCTTTGACACCACAAGCTCTCCCTCTTTCTCTTCTTCATGCTGCCCCAAATGGTATTGGTGCATCACCCAGTTGGTTTTCTCTGGCTTTCTGTTCTTCCCAAAGTTGGTGTAGAGCACAAGAATTTTCTTGCAACCCTTTTGCTTTCCATTCACCATCACTGGCCTGGTCTTACCTGTCTTGTGCCACCTTGTTTCTCCACCTTGCAAGTCACATTCGTTTTGAATCTTTCTCCTCTTTCTTGTCCCAGTTGTGTAAGCCTTTGAAGGTCTATGGAAGAAGTGCCTGCTCAATCCATCTCTTGTTACTCCTATTAGACACACCCAAAATCAAAGTTAGGTCCACTTAATTAGGTGAACTCAAAAATAAAACCCTTTTCTACATTAATTATAGTATAAGTTTCCTAAAAATGCCAAAGGTGATTTTGGTGTCTCTCTCTCTATATAGTAAAACCTACCTTGAAAATTGTTATGAATAATGGATAAGATGGTTAGAAGATCACTCTTAGAAAGTAGTAGGAGAGAGTTAGAAATTAAGGAGAGGTGATTTGAACTTTTTCATCAACTTGTTCATTTTATTTATTGCTGATAAAAAAAACTGTGAATATCTCACACCTGGAAGTTTCTCAGGATGGGTATAACAAATTCCATCTTCTCCTTCAATAGTGGGAATGAACTCATCTATCAAAGGGTGTGATTTCATGTTCTTGGCCTCCACTTTGGCTTCAAGATGTTCTATCAGTTCTTGGTCTGTGGGATCAAACTTCACTCCTGCTGGCAGGCCAAGCCAGTCCTGCAGTCTCCATTGAAATTCAAGTGAAAAACCAAAATCAAAGGTAGAGAAAGAGAGAGAGAAAGAGAAGAGGAACAAGAGGAATATAACACAAGGGAAAGAGAAAATAAAGAGGGTGAAGCCTTTAATCAACAAAAGATAATATTAATACTCAAACTTTAGCAGTGACATGAAATTAAAAAGGGAAACCCCATCATCAAATGAAGAGTCCAATAACAAAACAGGCACAAGCATAGAAATATGGCTATACTTTTGGTGCCTGTGCATGATATGATTCTTCTTCATACACACTTTCAAAGGCTTTTCAGTGAAGGAAAGAATATTATTGAGATATTTTTCCGTACCGGCTTCCCTTCAAACTTGTGTCCGCAACCAGGGCACTGCTTGGATCCACACAATTGATGCTCTTCAAGCTTTGCATCTATGAGATCAGAACTGCTCACAGAACTCAAGTTGCTCATCTTACTCATCGTCACGTGTGCTATCTCTCTTGATCAAACCAGATGCCTTCAAATATTACTGCAACTCCCTTTTTATACAACACTCCACAACTTAGCATGTCCAACTTTGTTCTCTATATTACAGAAAAATCCAATCCAAGACCCAATTCAGATCCATCAAAACACAAAATTCTCCAAAATGAACAGAGGAAGCTGGATGAACAAGGCATAAACAACAGTATATAACATGCCTAATGATTTTTTTTTTCCTAAGTTTTTAAGAACTGCTAATTATTAAAACATGTATATGTATTAAGAAATGAAACTTATATATGCTTGAGAAGATGATGATCCGGTTGAGAAAACTAGGCTAAAATATGCAAACAGAGGGAAAAACCTTGAACATGGACAAAAAATGATGATGGAAAATACTAACTCCCTATGTTAAAGAGAGGAAATTGATCCTTGAAAGAAGAAAATCTGCAGAACCCAGATGAGAATATGCAGGAAAGAAGGAAAATATTGGGTGAGGATAAGATAAAGAAGAGGTAGATGAAGGAAAGAGGAAGGGAGTTACAATAAGATTGAGCTATAAACCTGCTTCAACCATGGAAAACACCAGAATTCACTGCTTTAACTGAAGACAGTGAGAAAAATAAGAAAGGAAAAGGTGGCTAGCTGCTGCTTCAAACACACATATAGTACCTTTAAGCCTTTGCTAGTTTAAGAAGTGCATGTATGTAGGCGGTTTATGACAGAGTGAGAGTGAGAGAGAGAGAGAGAGAGAGAGAGAGAGAGAGAGAAAGAGAAGCAAAGAAACAGGAAAGAAAGAAAGAAAACCCTGTTGGTTTTTTCTGACTAAAGCTCAAAAAATCCAATCTCTCTCTTCCCTCTATCCTACAAGTATTACACCTTTCCTTCAGCCTTGACTACAAAAGCAAAAGCCACAAAACGGCCACATAGCTGTTACTCATCAAGCTTCTTCTACCAACCTTACAATTTATGTCTTATTTTATATGATTATAAAAAATACACACCCCAAATGTATAGATTGTTTATATTGTTTAACTAGAATTGGAGTTTTGTTGCTACAGTGAAAATTTGATTAAAGATTTGCATTTTTGTGTGTGATGGTTAATTAGTGTTAGCTATGAGGAAAAACAGGTATTGTATATATATTAATGGATTTGGAAATGCAAATAGTGAGTTGTTAATAGGTGTCAGAAAGTTTGGAGTTTGAGTAATAAGGACGACATGGGGCAGAATTACGGTGTGATTATTTAAGAATAAGAGATTAAAGGTAAGATTTTTAGGGGAGAGAGAGAGAAAGAAAGACATGGTGAGACACCCAGATGGAAATAAGGGAAAAAGGGATGATAGAAACCACATGGGTTTTGAGCTGGAGTGCTGATCATGATGCTTTTGCCATGAATGTTTTTTCACACACAAGAGAGAGAGAAAGAGATGGGTGGGGAGTATTAGAAGGTGGTTGCTTGATAAGCAAGACATACCTGTGTGTACTTGATGGACCACCACCTCTTCTAATTACTATGTTAAATCATATTCTTTCATATATATATATATATATATATAACTTGGACCAGAAGTACCAAATAGTTTACACCTATAGGTAATAAAAAGTAAAGCTTAATTTTCATGCATAGAAAAATAATAAAGAACTTTGACAGTATCAGTATACATGAAATCATGATAGATATGAGTATTGAGATAAGGAAAATGGTGACAGATGCACACCCAAATACATCAGTTTATTACTATCATCTTACACAATACTACTTTCTTTATGTGAGGTCTATATTTAAGTAAAAACCTATTTCTTTTACTATAATTGTAAAAGGTGTTGAGATAGTAATTTTACTTTACTGCTAAATTCTTTAACTTACTGGTGCAGGGAAAACAATGTATCAAACATATATTCGGTGAGTTTTTGATATGGGTGAGTTTTTGATATGTATGTATTTGATTTAATGTCATTATAAGAGTTGATTCTTGATTTTTTATTTTTTTAGTTGGTAACATTGGATTAGGAAGTAGGAGAATTCTGTTTAGTTTTTTTATGTGTATGTGAAAAGATACTCTTTGACCTATCTTACTTTGTACGAGGGTTGAACCACCATTAAGTGTGCCGATTTAATTTAATTGTTTGTTGTTGATAAAAAGAAAAGGAAAAGAATGTTGAGTTATAATTTGAGGTTGTGTTATTTGTATTGGGAGGTTATATAAAGTATTGATGAAATAGTATAGGAAGTGAGAGTTGGGGTCCAGCATGAAAATCTTAAGGTGGATAAAGTATTGTAATCAGATGATGGCAAGGTTTCACGTTTATAAGAGCATTCTTTGGAGCAGTCAAGAGAAAAATGATGGAGGGTCCCAAATCATGTTTGCAGTATAGATAGATGGCCATGATTGCTCCTTTGTCTCCTGTTTTTACCTTTTTTCTGTTTTTCTTTCTTTTTGCAAATTCATACCTATGCTTTCTTTTCATGGACCTCACAATCACAAGGAAAACCACATTTTTTTCCTTAAATTTCTTAGACAGACACACACACCTAAGGAATATATCCTATCTTAAGGGTGTAGTATGCACAAATTTGGACCAAGCACAAGCACACCACCCCACAAAAATTCAACCATGTTTGTATTTTTTTTTAAATTTAAATAATAACATATGCTACTTTTATAAAAATAAAAATCTTTAAACACATGTTCATAATAAATTTTTCATTTTCATAGATTCTATTAATAAGTGGACTTTCAGCATACTTCAACCTCATAAAACCAATTTATAAGGTGAGGTTTATACTTATTTATATACTAAAAAATGTCTTAATCTTTAGTCGATATAGGATCTCCAACACACCCTGACACCGAGACTATGAATTCGTGCGTGGGACTAGATATTATAGATGGTCCGATAACAGTCCGATAGCGGGTGGTCTGATAAGCCCAACAAACAATCATTAGGATAGACTCGAAATGACTCTGATACTATATTAAGAAGTGTATTTTAAGCCTAACTCAACCTCATGAAATCGACTTATAAGGTGAGGTTTGCACCCACTTATATTGGAGATCGCACATCGACTAGAGATTATGATATTTCATTTACATCGACTAAAGATTATGATATTTCATTCACATCGACTAGAGATTATAATATTTCATGTTTTATAAGTGATTGCAAACCTCACCTTATAAATCGGTTTTATGAAGTTAAGTTATACTTAAAGTCCACTTCTTAATAGATTCTATAACTATTTAATTTAGTTTCTCTTAATTTTATTTTCTGAGATGAAAAAAAAAACAAAATGAAATCGTTTTTATTATCCATTTAAGTTGACCTTAAATGAAACAATGGAAAGGAGCCCACATTCTAACACATTTTCATCTTCCCACACAACCTTTGTTTCCTCTCCATGAGTCTTACATAAACATTCCACTCTTTAATAATATTTGTTCACCTATAAAATGGTTGGTGACACAGTTCCGAGGAACATCAACTCTTATAGTAATGATAATAATAGTATAAAACGAAGTGTTTATTTTTTTTATATATTCAGAAAAAATATTCCAAAATACTCTCTTTTCTGCATTAAGAATAATATAGTACATTAGTACAATTCTTGATACGGTGTTTATGTATATTCTAGAGTGCAAATGAAGATTAACACTCCCAAATTTTTGTCTTTAGATCTCTGGTTCACATAAATAATTCGATTATAAAAGTGCAATTATCATTCCCATAACATCAATAATTAATATAATTAACAGAGGAGACAAATTTGGTATGATCAGGGTTCTCATTAAATAAGTACAAAGTAATTAATTAGGAGGTAATTAAGAATAAGGAAAAAACATTAATGGTATAACACAGAGTTTTAGTTCCAGCTAGGATCTTCTTCATGACGTAAAGGTAGGGTTTGCATGAACTTTCAATTTTCTGATTTATTTGAATAGTAGTTTTTCACTTTTTTTTTATTATTAAATAAAAAAAAAGGTAGGATATATCTATTTGCTTTCAAGTGGCAGAGGACAAGTACTTCTCTAACTTTTGTTTACTGTAATTTTAGGGTGAACTTTTGTTTTCCATTGCACAATTTACAATTATTTTTTTCAGTTTTTTTAAGTATTTTTTCACTAAAAAAAATCATTAAATAAAATCCAATTTTAGATAAAAAAATAATTAGTTGAAATAGTGACCTTAAATACTACATTTAGAGACTAAAAAAATTATTGGTTTCTAAATTAGTTTCTATTATTGATAAATAGTTTTTAAATTGGTATCTAATTAGCTATCAAGTTTCTCTACCCAATTTAGAATCTAAATAATTGGGAGTTAATTAGATAACAATTTAGAAAATATTTAACAATAATAGAAATTAATTTAAAAACCAAACATTTTTTAATCTCTAAAATAGTCTTTAATTTAATTTAGTCACTATAGTAGCTAATTATTTTTTGTCTCTAAAAATTGGTTTCTATTTCTTGATTTTCTTATAGTGATAATTAATTTAATTTTTAGAAAGAGATTTAGTCACATCTAAAATCCTTTATCTCTAAATAATTAAGAATGTGTGATATGAAAACTAAAGTCGTATCTCACTAATTTAGTATGTTGCTAACTGAATTATAACTAGTGTTTTAACAAAGAAATAGTAGAATAAATGTTTTTATATAATCAAAAATTAAAAATTACAGGTACATAAACAAATATTCTTTAATATGTAAATCATATTATATCTAACGTTTATAATAAACGAATACCTGCATATATATATATATATATATATATATATATTTAATATTTATGACAAATAATTCCAAATTATGATATATATATATAGTTAATTTTTTTCAAATTTAAAATGCATGTAAAAGATTATCATTTGAAAGAATAAAATGGTTAGGAATATCAAATATTTGAATAAAGGGTGGACCTTATATTATAAGAAAGAAAGAGAGAATATTATAAATTTATATTTTTAAAAATGAAACCCAATTATTTTATATTTAATTTATTATATTAAAAAAAGGTTAGCGCAGATATTGAAAAGAAATTTCGTGAGAGGGTGGCCCATAACTTGACCCAATTATGTGTTTCTTGTTGGGCCTCTTTGTAACATTGCTTGAGAGGTAGAATTCCATGGTGGGTGAAATTAACGGACCAAAAGTCCACCAACTTCAGAGCCACCACGCAACAATATTATCTTATTATAGTCATTTTATTACACTTATATAAGTTTGTATATGTTTTTAATATTCAGTAGAATTTTTTAAACTTTAATATTTAATAAATTAAAAAAGTTAGTTTAAATATCTTACTTCTGTCAATTTTAATTAATGTTTACTAGTTGGTTAAATTAAATGTGTTATGCAATTTGAAGTGTATTGAAGATTTCACATCGGTTAGATATTAGGATATTTCAGTACAAACTTCACCTTATAAGTTGGTTTTATGAGGTTGAGTTAGACTTAAAGTTCACTTTTTAACATGGTATCAAAGTCATTTAAAGTTTATCTTAGCGAGAGTTTGTTGGACATATTGTGTCACCTGTTATTTGGTCGTTATTAGACCACCTATAACATATATTTCCACGTACGCACGAGTTGGTAGCCTCAACATAAGGGGTGTGTTGGACATTTCACATCGATTAAAAATTATGATATTTCATTATTTATAAGTGGATGCAAATCTCACCTTATAAGTAAGTTTTATGAGGTTAAATTAGACTAAAATTAACTTTTTAACAAAGTGTTTAAAAAAGTATATATATATATATATATATATATATATATTCTTAAGATATATCATATACTTAATTATTTTGTTAAATGTTTAGAAGAGATTTATTTGTGTTAGAAAAGGTTAATCTAAGATGAAAGTTCCGATGAGGTATTAATTTTGTTGAAGATTTGGTGAGAAATAAGTTGCGTGCAAAAGGAAAAAACGTTGGGTAAGTTAAATGAATAAGAAAGCCCATGAGTTATGTAGCCAAATGCATATATATAGATTAATCACAAATTAATGGACTATATGAATATTTAGGATTTTGATTTGTTCTAACACCACTTGATAATTTTGGCTACACTATGTGTATTGTTTTACTATCATTACACATTAGTTCATTTTAAATAATATTTTAATGTAAATATCGGTTGAAGATCTCACGTCGACCAGATATGAGAATAATTCATGTATATAAGTGATTGAAAATTTCATCTTTATAAGCCGGTTTTATAAGATTGAGTTAGGTTTAAAGTCTACTATGTAATATGATATCAAAATCATTTTGAAGCTATCCTAACGAGTGTTTATCGGATAAAAAAAAATTAATTTATGAATAAGAAGAAACGGTTGATGGATGGGCAGCAAGGGCTTGACGGTGGCATAAGGCCTGTACGGATGGCTAAGAACCACTCATTAATGTGTTTTCTCTTCATTCCTTTTTGTTTCTTTTGGACCATTTCATATGCTGTAGAGTGTCTCATCAACTTCACTCAACTAAACAATTTATTTATTTTAGCTTTTTATTTAATTGGAGAATCAACTAAACATTACTTTTACTTTAATATCAAAAATTTTAATATTTTAACATACTTAATATTATTTTTCCTCAAAATAGGAGTGATATTATAACTCAAAAAAATTAATTTAATTTTATAAAATCCATTGATCAATTTTTCACTTATTTATATAAATATATTATAACTTGGTTTTTTATTTATTTATTTAATACACTTTCACTCAAGGATCTTTAAGTGAACTTTAAATTTAATCTAAAATTTTTACAAAATTAATTTATAATATATATTTTATACCTATTTGTATATTATAAATTAATTATTTTTAATTAATTTGAGATTTTTAATATATTTTTCTCACATTAAAATTATCAACTCTTGAATGAACTAAATATTTATGCATAAATCCTAAATTCTAAATTCTAAATCCTAAACTCTAAACCCGATTCAATAATGATCAGTGACATGATAAATCAAACAAACTCTTCTCAAAATATATTCTATAAAAATATGTAATATTATTAAAAAAGAAGTTAACTTACTTGTAAAGTCAAATTTATAACCATTTATATACTATAAATTAATTTTATTTCTAAACCATTTTTTTTCATCTACAACAATAATCATTAATTTTATAATCATTTATATACTATTAATGGATTTTGCAACAATACTCATTCATTTCCTATAATTTAATGTTATAATTTTATCTTGACTAATATTTATATTAAGTAAATAAAAGATTAGATTGGTGGTGGGGACGAACCAGGTTCTGGGGGAATGACAGAGAGAGCAGAGCTTGAAGGTCCAAATGTAGATCAAAGCATAATTGCTTTTTTATTTTTGGTCCAAACACTTTTTTATTTTCTTTTAACTTCATGTCACTCTTATTTATATGCCACTTTGCATGCGCGAATATATTATTTTCTATCACTTTCCACCATTCGTGCCTTTATTATTCGGGAAGACTCTCCCAAATAACATAACTTTAATCAAACACAAGGTTAATTGCACGTCATTAATCATTAAATAATATGTTTTTAATTATGATTTAAAATTCTAATCCACTCAGTAACAAAAGATACATAATAATCATATAAATAGTCATGAATTTTGAGTAAAAAGTATGTCATTGTTACATATTAATTGCACCGAGTATCGAATACCAAAATCTCATTTGAGCACCAGAATATCTTTTATAGTTATCATCTAAACTGAGAGTTTGCGAATGAGAGAATGAGAACAGAGATAAGTCGTTTGGGTGCGTGAGACTATATATTATGGGTGGTTCGATAGCGGCCCGATAGCTGGTGACACAATAGGCCCAACAAATACTCGCTAGGATAGACTCGAAACGGCTCTGATACCATAGTACAAAGTGAACTTTAAGCCTAATTCAACCCCATAAAACCGGCTCATAGGGTTGAGGTTTGCACCCACTTATATACAATGAAAGGCTCTAATCTCTAGTCGATGTGAGATCTCCAACAAAGGTAATAATCTTTCCGTCTCAACTCGCAAGACAACATGTGAATATATATATATATATATATAATAGTGGTGATTTTTATTAAGTATAAGTTTGTCTTGAAAAATATATCACTGATGTGAAATTATTAAAGGAGAGGTTAAATTTTTTTATTTTTTTGGGTTAAATTAATAAAAAGTTATGACTAATATTATATATGGTTTACACTGTTATATATTATAATAATAATGTTGGTATTTGGAATACTTTTTTATATTAAGTATTTTTTTAAACACATCCTTATAGAATGATTAGTTATTGTTTCAACTCAACTAAATTAGCACATGTGTGTAGTGTGTAGTAACATAGGATATTATAAAAAAGTGTAAATACAGAAAATTATTTATTACTTAAGAAAAAAACGTGTATTTTTACAATTAATATGCATAAAAAATTTAACAGGACTTGATTATAGAATAAATATGTTTTAAAAATTATAATAAAGAACTTTATGATATATAAACACTATTTTGTCACACCTTCTTTTCTTAATATTGTAATTCACGGCCTTTTTGTGTAACTTCGTAAAAACCAAACTTTACTCTTAAAAATGTTTTTATTGAAAAAACAAAATGGGGCCTAATTTTTATCTTCTATTTGAGACTTAATCGTATAGTTATGTGACTGAAAAATATTAATAAATTTTAAGCAGAAAGAAAAATATTAAAAAAACAGATGAATAGTTTATAGAGATAAAAAAAAACACCAAATAAGAAATATGAAAGCTTTAAAAAAACACCAAATGAATGAGAAAATTTAATTATAAATGTTCTTTCATATAACTAAAATTAACTCCTTTAAATATAATATTATTTGTAGGTGTCATGTAACATGCTTGACAGAAGTGTTATTATTTGCAGTATTATTGTTATAATTAATTATTTTTGGTAAGATTTTGTTTATAATATTTCATAATGCACTTTTGAATATACACCACGACATCATCCATCTAATAATGTATATTTTTTAAATAAAATTTTGGCTTTTCATGATGTTTGTAATGCAACAAAAAATTGCTAAAATAATTAAGATAATAGTATATGAGGTCAACAATGACATCAACTATTAGTTTACAAATTATTTAAAAACTTTAGTTTAACAAAAATTTCAACGTGTGATTACTTTCTACAAATTATTACTACGTAATTTTTTAGTTAGTTTTTTTTTTAATTCAAGAAAAACTGAATTATTTTCCACTTAAATCAGAAAACACTTATAGAATTAAAAATCAGTCATTGATGTGAAAGTTTTGAGCTTATAAAAAAATTGCACTCTAATAAAAAAAATTGTTTATTTCTTGTCAATAATCTTTATCTGACGTAATAGATTTTTTTTTAATGGTAGAAGCTTTGCCTTGAACATACTCAACATTCAGAATCGAATGTGCTATTAATAATTAGAGCAATGAAATCTAAATATGGTTAGTGGTATCATTGATAAATAAATGTTTCTTTTTGTTAAAGCTTGTTATTCGTTTTACAAATAATATAGTAATTATTAGGTATATACATTCATATTAAACAAGTAATTGTGTTTTCTCTTCATTTGAATATTAATATTTTTTATTTAATAATTATATTGTTTTGATTTCAAATTCCATACATAAAATTATTTGAAATATTGTCTATTTTGAAGGTAGGTCTTATATTACAATTTTATTTTTAAAAAATGCTTCAACAAATTATAAGACTAATCGTAAAAGGAAAAAAATGAAAAAAAAATAAAGAAGGATATAAAGGTAGACAAGTCAAGAAAAAGAAAATTATATAATATCATAGAAACATGATCTTGGATGTATTTTAATAAGAATGAGTATAAATTAAGTTTGAAAAATAATAATTTATGTAATAAAAGTAATATTTTAAAACTTTATTTAATTTTTAAAATTAAATATACATTTTACCACGATTTTAATTAGATGAATTAAATGTCTCACATATTAAAACGACAACTGATTTAAATTATGTTTTGTATCATTGTTTAGAGTGCATTTTCCAAAAAAAATGTGATAGATCATACTTCATTATTAGATATAAAAGGATAATTTTAAAATAAAATAAACATGCATTTGTAGGTGTAGACAATAGAATAAAAGAATGATGTCTTTTTTTATTGTTTATGGGTTAAAAAATAATGTACATACTAAAGTCATAATCAATTATAATTCATGTACATTTTTTTTTCCATGCATGTAAGTAAATCTATAAAAATCTTAAAACTATCATAACATCGATTCGATTTTTGTCAGTGATAATCTTAAATTTTGATTTTCATTGCATTAATATTCATATAAACTTGTATTTGATGATTTTTTTTAATATGAACAACATTCTTTATATTCTCATAAATAAATATAACCACTATTTTGTTTATGTAATATAGTTACCATCTCTAAGTTAGAATCTAAGATGTGAATTTATATTCAACAATTCCTTTCATCAATCTTTCTATTTTTTTTTATTTTTCTCAAAATTTCACTATTAATGACAATGCTGGTAGATAAAGTACATTGTTTCAATTTTTTTTTAAGAATTCACTTGTTTAAAAATAAAAAAACAACGATAATTTATGATAATGAGTGTAATCCATCTCTCATAAAAAGTAGTTTGATAACCATTTTATAATAAATATCACATTTATTATGCATCAGTTGAAATTAGAAACTAACATAATAAGTATTTACTTATGTCAAAACAGTATAAAACCATCGTAATCAGTATAAAACCATCGTAATAAGTGATTTATTATGTCAGTCATAAAAATGTATGATGACATTTTTATAAAAAGATAAGATTTATTATATCAACATAAAATCAATTTTTATTTTCTAAATTTGTATTTAATCTCAAAGATGATCTACTAATTTATATGGTTATTTTCTTCAGGCACTTGTCTTCAATCATAAGCAACTTGTCAAAATTAGGCATCATTATCACAAACAAAGAACTCATGGCCTCCTTAAGTTGTTCAAAGGACTTTTCAGAAAAAGTTCCCCAAACAAAATTCAAAGGTCAATATATTTTGCTATGATTTTCACTAAATTTTAGTAAAAATCCAAACAAGTCACTAACACACCCTAATCAACCATATATTTTACAAGTTCTAGTTATCTTTAACCTAAGAAGCACTTCTTCTTGTTCATCCACAAGCAAATATGTCACATGAAAACATTGATATCCATTGGAAAGTTGATTCATGTGAGCTTCCAAGGTATGGAGCATGGCTTCACCTAAAGGGAACAACTAACTATTTTCAAATTCCTAATTTCTATCGAATTCTTATTTATTTATTCATTTTTATTTAACTTTTACCCAACAAATTACAATTTATAAAATAAAATAAAAAAAAGGTTGGAGTTTTTATGTGGTAGAAGACAGAGACATGGAAGGCAGAGACTGGCTCTGTTTTCTGCTGGAACAAAAAACAGAACATAGAATTTGAAAAAAATAAGAAAAATAAAAAAAAAAGTGTAGGAATCCGGAATCTCCGAGGTTTATTCTAGAAGAAAGAAGTAGCCCACAACAACAGCATAGCATCACTGTGTTCCACGCCGACCCTCAAAAAAGCTGTGGATCATACAGTTTCAAATCCATTTCCATCTTCAGCCACCTGTTTCTACTTCACAAGAAAGTTCCTTTTTCACCTTCTCTTTTTTCTTTAAGCTGTTACCCTTCATCATTGATTTCTCATACAAAATCAGAAAATTCCACTTTGGTGTCTGATTCCTTCGGTCAACTCCGTTTACTATAAATATGAACACTCTGTTCTTCATCTTCTTCAACTCCTGTTACTACCTTTGAATGGATTCTAATTCTAATTCCAATTTTCCAAATCACAACCAAGACCCCATCAAACAAAACGGTTTCTTTCATCCCAAGCTGAGCTCCGAACCTGCCAGATCGCCGTCACGCGCCGCTGCGATGGCTTCCCCTGCCAACACCGACCCAAAGGTCGTCACCGGCACAGCTGGTTACGTCCTCGAGGATGTTCCCCATTTGACCGATTACTTTCCTAATCTCCCAGTACGTCGTCGTTTTCATCGTTCTCATATTCTGTTGGGTCACCGTCTAAAGCTGCTTCATCACCTGATCAGCGATCACGTGGACCTTTTTTCCTCTGTTTCCTCGAACCACTCGAATGCTTTGTCGTATTATATAACCCAATGACTTTTTTCTTGCCCCTTTTTCCTGCCGACACCAAAAATTAATAATGGAAAAGCTTTTTAATTTCTGGGTTGGGATCAGAAATGAGTAATTAGTTCCACAATTTTTTCTTTTGGGTAGCTTGTTTTTTTTTTTTTTTTTTTTTATTTTTTTTTAATATTATTTTTTTTTTTTTTTTTTTTTTTTTTTC
>Ga0123342_1000869_pt1 | contig 49922 bp, 29 predicted proteins | sample Turbeawhitnodule_FD_89960 | JGI IMG/M metagenome (GOLD analysis project Ga0123342, IMG submission 89960) | Root nodule microbial communities of legume samples collected from Mexico - Turtle bean Mexico white nodule | ecosystem: Host-associated > Plants > Roots > Nodule | place: Mexico: Nepantla...
AAAAGTGGTATAGCGTTGATAACAGATTTTATAAGGCACACTCTTCCCGCAAAAGACAAGTTCCTCCCCTTCCATACCGAAAGTTTCTTCCTTATCTTCGCTACCACAGGCTCCCAAAAAGAAGACCTAGATGGGTTACCACCTATAGTTAAGCCTAGATAAGTGAAGGGGATGTCCATTAGGCTACAATGAAGTATTTCTGAATACATTTTAACCTCGTATCTATCTACTCCAATTGCACCTATGTATGTCAAACACAAAATGTGGAGTGTGAGACGACCTACCTATGGTTGTGAGTGTATTGAGATAGAGGAAATGTAAGATGCATGTACTGCATAACATATATTCATTCCAGGTGCATAAACAAAGCATAAATCAGTTAGATATATACACGTGAGCCAAAAACGGACAATAGGTAGAATAAATGGGCTAAAGTTGAAAGGCCCAATACATACTAAAACCCATAATCTAATGGTGAGTTTTAGACAACCATTAGTTTAGAGTGCTTCTTCCTACACCTCCATCCCTTCTTCAGCCACCTTCATACATTTTTAAAATTATAAAATTGTCCTTCAATAAAAGAGATAAAAATAGAAAAATTGTTTTACCTTTCGTCGCAGAGTGAAAACGAAGGTGTTTGGTCCTTGGTGCTTGTTGTTGCTGTGGTGGTGGTGATAATGGTCCTTGTGGTGGTAGTGGCAGTGGTAACTGTGGTGGTGGTGCCAACAGTGTTGTTGTGGTGGTGGTATTCACGGCTCGTCATTCTCAGATAAGTCTTCAATCGGTGCTTTATACACTTAATCCGCTAGATCAACGAATTATATAATATGTAACAATTTATGCAAAGCAATGAACTTCATGTTCTGCACCACTATAATTCAGAATGTTTTTCAAATCCGTAAGACAATATTAAAGTGGTCTGGATTAGTTAATTCAGAGGCCTACCGGATTCGGAACGAACATACTCACTTTTTTAGATTGTGTAATTCGGTACAAAAGGAACTATGAATTACATAATTCGGAAGTCATTTTAGAACTTCAAATATGGCTTATGGATTATGTAATCCGGAATGTAATTTGCTGTTATAATTTGTGTTATAATTACGGATTATACAATCCAAAAGTCACTTTAAGGTTGTCAAATGCATTACAGATTATCTAATCCGGAAGGTATTATTTGACTTATGGATTACACAGTTCCTCTACCAAAAGCTACAACCAAGAATTCGAAACTAACCTCTTTGAATGTTTGTGTTGGATGAAGAGTGATTTGGAGTTTAAAAGGGGAGTGAGTGGTGTTGCTTTGAAGGGGAGGGTGGGGGTTGCTGGGAGAGGGTGAATGTTTGCTGGTACTTTAAAGGAAAGGGGGTGAATGTTGTTGGTGCTTTGAAGGAGAAGGGCTGGGTGTTGCCGCTTGTGCTGCCGGTGGGGTGAATGGCAAAGTGTTAAAACAATGAGAGTGAAAAGGTAAAATTAGGTTTACTTTTAATTTTTTAATATTATTTACTGAAGGGTATAATAGTAAAACCAAGTTTACTATGGGGTGGTTGAATAAGGGATGGAGGTGCAAGAAGAAGTACTCATTAGTTTATTACGTACAAAGGTAAAAGTGAAACCCGACACTAATTTAGTGAGGGGATCAAGAATTTGGAATCCTGCTGGGAGGGGAAGAAGTTGAATTCTCTTGTTTTGAACATGAGCTCGGACGAAGTGGATATCTAGTTCAAAATGTTTTGTTTTAGAGTGTGTGATGGAGTTGGCACTTAGAAAAATCGCACCAAGATTATCATAGAATAACTTCAGTAAGAAGAGATTTGATTCACAAGAGTTCAGCCTCTATGATTCTCCTAGACACTATCTTATGTTTATGTGTAAATCAGGAGATGAGTTTCGTGCCATAATAGATGCAATATCCTGTGGTGGACTTCCGGTCATCAATATCAACACCCCAATCCTAATTCAACAAACCGAATGAGAGAAGACGATGATCGTTGTTGAAGAAGTATGTTGGAGATCCCACATCGATTAGAGATTAAGAAATTTCATAGTATATAAGTGAGTGCAAACCTCATCTTATAAGTCAATTTAGTGGGGTTGAGTTAAACTTAAAATTCACATAAACTTCTTAATATGGTATCAGAGTTTTATCAAGCCACCCGCTATCGGGTCTCCTTCTTAATAAAACACTCTATTTTGAAGAGTGCCTTTGAGGTAACGTAAGATGCATTTAAATGCTTGCCAATGATGCAAGCGAGGATCATGCATGAAATGACAGACACAGTTGATGGAGTAGGAAAGTTTTGGTCGAGTTATGAGAACGTATTGCAGAGCTCCAACCAACAATGTGTAGAGAGTGGGATCAGTGAAGGGTTCAAAGGATTTTTGTTGAAGACGAGTAGACAAATGGAGATCTCCGATATCTATTTTTGTTAGTTGAATTTCTAGGAAGTGGTAAAGCGGGCCTAGGTCTTTTAAAGCAAAGGAGGAACTGAGGTTGTTGATGAGGTTAGTGATTTCAGAAGGAGAGGAACCTATAATTATTATGTGATCAACGTAAATAAGAACAAATAAAGTATAAGAATTAGTAAATTTTGTAAATAGAGATGTATCACTTATCGTATGATTGAAGCCAAGTTGTTGTAAGGTAGTTTTAAGTTTGGAAAACCAAGATCTTCGGTGCTTGTTTGAGCCCGTAGATAGCTTTATGAAGTTGGCCCAATGACCAGGCATAGTGGTATCATAAGCAGGCAAAAGAGTATTATATGCAGGTGTATCAGTAGTGATAGCTTGCGAAGGTATATCAGTAGGACAAGCATTAGAGTTATTAAGAGTGTAAGTATCAGAGACATGTGAAAGAGTCGTGTCATGAACATGATCATTATTGTGAATGATAGTAAGAAGGGGCCAAATAGTGGAAATGGGAGAAGGAGAAGGGGTGATACACGCAAAACATAATTGAATATTAGTGGAGCAAGGAATATTACAATTCATCAATATTAATTTTATTTTTGATAAATGAAGCAGCATTTACAAAGTAAGATGTAGATTGATATAATCAAGGAAACACTTACAAGCCATGGTGCCTTGAAGAAGAACTTGATTAGTGGCCAGATGTAGAACACAACATCTGTCAACGTCAAATTGAAAGATTATTACATCCAGATTCAAAACCAAGTTCCTTCAGTGACTTAAGAAACTTTAACCACTACACCAGACAAATTCTTTAGTATTATTATGATTTTTATTATATGTTCCTGCCACTTTGACTTGGACACCTTCGCACGTCTCTACGAGCTACGCTTCATGAACACCTTTGCTTCTATTCCAACGTTGTCCTCCCTCCTCCGCGAACACCTGAAATAGAGAGACAAATGGCGCCCTCGCGGCCGTTTGCACTCTGACGATCAAGTCAGCTACTGGACAGGAAACACCAAACACCTCTCGTCGCAGAACACCGTAAGGTCAATGTTCAGAGAAATGTGTAACTCTCAATGCTCTCAAACTTAGAATCTGTAAAACGTACCTCATTCTGTTTGTCGTAAAACCTTATATACCTTCCTAATGTTCCTGTCCACGTGTCAGCCTGAGACTTGCGTATCCTGTGGACGCTCCTTAACAACACCCTTCCCAATCTTAGGGACTTCTCAGTGTGTAAGATTGCCCTGCCAGAGTACAGCTCGCGCGGGGTGACTACACGGGTGTCAATTCATACGCCCCTTCCTTGAGTCACACGCCCTGGGAGTTAACTGCCTTCCTTGCGTGTCATGCATGCGGATCACCTCCTAGGACGTGACCCTTCACGGATCGTCTTTGTCCCAACAGCTTTCCAACGGTGGTGCGTACTGCTGCGTCCCTACCCCTCATGCACAGACCCTTCGTCAGTTAGGTCTCTTCCTTCTGGTACTAGGGGTGTGGCCTGAAAACCACCTATCTTTATCTATTATTGTTGTTTGGGATGTCGAGGCCCGAGGCCTCCTCACCCCTACCGGGCCACCTCCTATTGTGCCGCCTCCTCCACGGTTATCATTACCCATGGGATCAGGAGGGGGAGCTTGGGCGCATTCATGGTGCTGAACCTGGGCGACACCCAAGGCCGGTCAACGCCCGAAACCATAGACCTTAAAGAAACTCTCTCCTGCCTTGCAGTACTTCTAGTGGATTCCTCACCCTGGGTCCCACCGTGTTGACCTTGGTCAACGCCCGAGGACCGTACGGTACATTATACTTATTATTATTAATAATATTAATATAATTTATATTATTATTGATATAATTTATATTATTATTGATATAATTTATATTATTATTAATAATAAGTATAAATTAATATAATTTATATTATTATTAATAATAAGTATAAATTAATATAATTTATATTATTATTAATAATAAGTATAAATTAATATAATTTATATTATTATTAATAATAAGTATAAATTATATTAATAATAATATAATAAGTATAATAAAAATCATAATATAACCAGAGAATTTGTTTGGTCTAATGGTTAATGCTTCTCTGATCACTGAAAAGACTTGGGTTTGAGTCTTGGATCTTCTTTTCTTGTTTTCCATGCTTGTAATGACCAACATGAGTGGATAATTGTCCCATTTAGGATTGAGAGTAATTTGATCATTGGTATTGTCATTTCATTTGTAATGTTTGTTTATCATGATTTTTTATCCTTAGATTTGACTGAAAAGTATATAAGTTTCTAACCTAAATAAATGTTAATTGCTATCAACATCTAAACTTTAAGATAAAGTGTTTTTTATAAGTATGTGAAAAATCGATATTTAGGAGACTATCTTAATAATTTTATATGCGAAAAATCTATATAAATGAATTTTATATGGACATCAATATCGATTAAATGATATAATATTATTATGTTTTTCAAAATACAAAAAGAGTAAGAAGAATGAATATCAATCCCAATTTTTCTAATTGAATCAACAACTCTTTACTTTACTTTATTTACATTCTTGCAATATTTGAATTTAAATAAAAATAATTTTTTTTAAATATTTTACATCAATTACTTTTTTATAATATTTAATTATTGTATTGTATTTTTTTTAATTATTACTACTATTATTATTACTTATTTACGAATTATGTACTTGCTTTTATTAGAAAATTGAAATTTTCCTACAATGTTAAATGAATTATTGAGTTACAAAAAAGAAAACTTTGTTCACTCTCTTTCAATCATTCAATATTTTAATTTTAAAAATAATAAATTTATATTTAAATATTTTGCATCAATGACTCTTTTATTGTATTATTTATTTTATTGTATCATATTTTTTTTAATTATTAGTATCATTATTGATTTACGAATTGAATGCTTGGTTTTGTTAGAAACTGAACAATTTCTTAGAGTATTAAATGGTAATTTGTTGAGTTAGAAAAATGTCATATTGTCGTCTCTTTTAATTCCGTCTCTTTTAATTATTGATATATGTTTTAGTATTTTGAATTTAAAAAATAATAGATTTATTTTTAAATATTTATGCATCAATTAACCTTTTACAGTATTTAAATTTTTATTATAGTGTTGTGTGTTTTTAAGTTATTATTACTATTATTATTACAAAGTTATAAATCATGTGCTTGATTTTATTGGAAACTGAATAATTTTATGCAGTGTTAGATGATAATTTACTAATTTACTAAAACATCAAATATGTTTACTCTTTTTCAATAGTTGAGATCTGTTCCAATATTTAAATTTAAAAATCATAAATTTGTTTTTAAATATTTTGCATCAATTATAATTTTAAAATATTTAATTATTGTATTGTAACATGTTTTTTAATATTTATTATTATTACTTATTTACGAATTGTGTATTTGATTTTATTAAAAATAGAGAAATTATGTGTAGTGTTAAATGATAATTTACTAAGTTACCAATGTCAAATATGTTTACTTTCTTATTGAGATATTTTTCAATAAAATTAAATAATATTATTGATTTGATATATAATCTACTTTTTTTTACATGTAAATGTTTTGTTTGTTAAATCTATTACAATCACAAGTGTCTCCATTGTCAAGATTCTGAAGTTGTAAATTCATATTACCCTATTTCTATTTATATTAATCCTAAATCTCAAATTGAACATAATGAACAAGAATTTTTCCAAACAAAAAATTCCAAAATTATATAATAGTAAATTTTCATATATATATATATATATATTATTTTTAAATTAAATCCTATGCATTATTACAAAAGTGGACTTTAAGTCTAACTCAACCCCATAAAACTGGCTCAATGGGGTGAGGTTTACACCCACTTATATACAATGAAAGGCTCTAATCTCTAGTCGATGTGGGATCTCCAACACACCCCCCTCACGCCGAGACTGCCAACTCATGCGTGGGACTATATATTATGGGTGGTCTGATAGCAACCCGATAGCGGGTGGCACGATAGGCCCAACACAAACACTCGCTAGGATAGGCTCGAAATGGCTCTGATACCATATTACGAAGTGGACTTTAAGCCTAACTCAACCCCATAAAACCAGCTCAATGGGGTGAGGTTTACACCCACTTATATACAATGAAAGACTCTAATCTCTAGTCGATGTGGGATCTCCAACATGCATTGCACGCGGGTCAGGTAGTAGTGGATGTTATGTAGAAAATATAATGCCCAAAAGTGTCAATTTGCTTAAGAGACTAAACTAAAGGTAATTGTTTATATACATAAAGTTGCATAGGTTAACCATAATAATATTGTTTTTTTGGACTTGAGTTATAGACTCTATCGTAGTTTTATGGGAGGTGGGTTGATATGGAATCCACCACCAACAACTCTTTATAATTTTTTTCATTATTTTTTTCTCTATAATTATTTAATTTAATTATGTTGATTTCCTTATATATGAAAGGGAACGAATAATAAGTAAATACCAAAAAGGTAAAATAAAAAATCTCATTGAGTGAAAATCCTTACTTTCTCTATCCTTACCCATGTAGTAGGATGAAAAAATGGGTTAGTCCCGACATATCGGCCCGTAGCCCGCATCATTTAGGCAGACGGGTTAATTCACTAGTACAAAATATTAAAACGACGATCTCACATTTAAGGCTTTTTGACTTTAAACGCGTTAATGAAAATAGGATGACATTTTTTAAATTAACTTCATTTAAGAGAGTGACTATTTGGTAGAGTCGCTTCTTAAACAAAGCGTTTTGTTTTAAGAAGGCGACTATGAGGGAAAGTTGTCTTCTTAAATGAAAGTGTTTCATTTAAGAGGGCGACTTTACCTCATAGCCGCGTTCTTAAAATAAAACGCTTTGTTTAAGAAGAAGGCTCTACCAAATAATAGTCCTCTTATACCTGTTTTTTACCTTAACATAGAGCGTGCCATTTACGCTTTCATATTTTCTTTCTCTGGTGCTTCGTTTTTCTTATGCTTTTCTGCTCTGGTGCTGCCTCACATCTTCTCGAGCCTGCATTTTCGTGTCATTGGTAAGTTCGTTTTGAGCTTTCTACTTCTTCTTCACCATGGTTTTTGTATTTTTTTCGTTTCTATTATTTGTTTCTTTTCTTATTTGAAGGTCACCACTGTTTCATGATCACACTGGTGTTTGGATTTTCATTGGGCCCGATTTGCTCTGTTGCTCTTGTCGTCGTTGTTGTCATTGTCGTGTCGCTCCTACCACCACCGTTGCCTTCACGCACAAGGTTGGTGGTGTTTTAAATTGTTTTAATGTTATTAATTTGTTTATTTATTATTTATTATATTTTTATTTTTTAAAATTTATATTATTTTTGTTTTTAGGTTAAAATAGAATTATTAAAATATTATATTATTTAATATTTATAATTAATTTAATGATTTTTAATTTGTATATTTAATATTTGGTATTTATTATAATTTGTATTTATTATTAATTTATATTATGTTAGTTGTTAGGTTAGAATAGAATTATCGTGTTGGTATCTCGACAATTGATACTTGTTTGTATTGATGGCGAGGGTGTTTGACCCTCGACAATTAATACGTGTTGGTATTGAGTTTGAGGGTGTTTGACCCTCAGCAATTGATACATGCTGGTATTAAGTCCGGGGGTGTTTGAACAGAAGGATACTGGATGTTAAGAAAATCAGGAAACACCTTCTATGTGATGAGTTTCTTCGATCTTATACAACTTGGACATGGCATGGTGAATTATTAAATTTACCACGTGTTTTCGTAACTGAAGAATATGTGGGGTACACCATGGATGATACAGTACATGGTGAAGTAGAAGATGATCGATTGGAGGACATGATTTGTGATGTGGGAGCTAAGTCTTTTGCAGAAGCGCATCGATATGAAAGTATGACAAGCGATGTAGAGACTCCATTGTATCCAGGATCAGCTAACTTCACACAGTTGTAGCGGTGTTAAGATTGATGAATTTGATCAACTAACTACAATTTGCTCCAGTTGTTGAAGGATATGCGTCCAGAGGAAAACACTCTACCTAATCGTAATTATGAGGCCAAAAAGATTCTTTGTCCAATGGGTATGAAGTATAAAAAGATACATGCATGTCCTAATGATTGTATATTATACAGGAAAGATTTTGAATTGTTGAAAAGTTTTCCGAGGTGTGGGTTATCACGTCATAAGTTGAAACAAAAAGATGATGATATTATTGAAGAGATAGAAAAGCATGGACCCCCAATGAAGGTTATGTGGTATCTTCCCATCATTCCAAAGATGAAGCGTTTGTTTGCAAACCCAAATGATGCTAAGAATCTTAGATGGCATGTGAATGAGAGGAAATGTGATGACATGTACCGACATCCAGGTGATTCTATTCAATGGAAGATATTTGATGAAGAGTTTCCAGAGTTTGGTAAACAATAAAAAAATATCCGACTAATGACTTTTTCCCGCAAGTAGCCAAGTGTGTATGAGGATCCTCATGATCCATCGCCGTGAATTGATTGGTCCTAATGAGGGTAAGAAACACAGGATTCATCTCCAAGGCCCTGTTAGTTGTGAGTATTGCAATGCTAGAAAAGTGTTTGGACCCTTAATGTATGGCATAGTCTCTCAGAGTCCTCGTAGGAGGTGGTGCTTCCTCCTCCGCCATGTTGTTATCCTCCTGAAAAATAGGAATGGAAAAAGAAAAAGTTGTTGAAGAGTCTTCTCTAATACCTTCTTGCTTCTCTTTTGCCTTTAATTTTCGATTTCTTTTAACTACCTTCTCAATTTTTGCTTCAAATAGCAATTGGTCTTTTGGAATCCGACCTCTCAATATCATATAAAAGCAGCTAATGTAAGGGTTAGCAAGAAACTTCACAAGCAGTAACCAAAAATTTGTATTTTATATTTTGTTTTTCTAAAATTTAAAACTAAACAGAAAATTGAATTCTAATTTAAATAAATTAATTAAAAGAAAATTAAAATAATAAAATCGAAATAACAGCAAATTAAATTCTAATAAAACAAATAAAAGAGAATCTAAATTAAATAAGAAAATAAATAGAACAAATAAAACTAATAAGAATTAAAATAATAAATATGGAAATAAAATAAACACAATAAAAACAAATCAAAATAATAAAAATATTTACATTAGTTAGGAAACTATACTCAACAAATCAAACCTATTCTCCGACAATGGCGCCAAAAACTTGTTGACTTTTTACGACAAGTGCACTGCGTTGTCAAAAGTAATAATTGTCTCTAAGGACGGATATCGATCCCACAAGGAACAATGAATTATCAAGTACAATAATCGCTAAATATAGAACATAACAATAAAAATAGTGTTGAATTGATTGTGTTGACAATGATCAATAAGAAAACAAACAAAGAATTGATTGCTTCAAGTTGGAAAAATAGGGATTAAGTTTCATCTCTTTCACTATCATGTATTTTGATTAGCATGTAAATAATTTACTAGGGTTAGGTGGCTTCATGTGTCGCGCTGATGGGCTAAGTGATAAAACATAAAAAGAAGTCCAATCTGTTTGACGCATTCTCGGAAAAATATTATCGCCCCGTGCAATCAGAAATATTAAGTGATCAGAATAACAAAATTTTTCACCCAACCTAATTCATCAAGGATATCTCCTTGACCAGCTCAAGTTATTATCGTCTGAGGCGATCAAAGTAACAGGATTTTTCATTCCAACTAGATTCATCAAAGATAACTCCTCGACCAACTCAAATTATTATTTTCTCAGGCTATTAGAATAAAGTAAAAGCTTTCACCGAATTCATCAAGGTCATTAAAGAAGTTAAAAGTTCATCGTCAACTAAAATTGTATTTTTAATTATAGCACCGACCAACTTTTATCAAATTAACAGAAGGGAATATTCAAAGGCTCAGTCAACCATGCTTACTCAATTCGCCATGCTATTGATGGCCATAAATAAGTCATTCATGACTCACATCAACTGCATTGGAGAAGCATTTACTCAAGAGAAGAATTTCTTTACTTTGTTCAGCTTATTAAGACTCATCGGTCGGATGAAGTTATTACAACACCAATCAATTAGGTTATTCTACTCTAAACGCTTGGCTTAGTGTTAGCCATATCTACTATTTTTTACGATAACTACAAGTTATTTGAGGAAACTTACTAGCTCGGTCAACCATTACCAATTACATCGATTTCCGATTACGGCTTCGACCAAATTATTTTATTATACTTTGTCAAGACCACACCATCTATTTTGATGATTGAAAAGCATTGTTAGAGCTTTAACTACAACTTATTAAAGACACATTGCAAAAGGCTCGGTCTACCAAGTTCAAAACATTATCACAAAGAAATCAGAGTCAAATATCAAAATTTTATCGTTCGAAAAGGATTAAAACACTAGAAATGTTCTAAGTGTTCAATCATCCAAGCGTTCATGCCATGCATCTAAAACATTACTTATTCTCAACTATTAGATCTCTCTGATCAAACAGTGTTCACCAAACGACAATTTTTCAAAAAAGCACACGTCACATCTCTGACAAATATTAAATGCGCCCAACAGTCACATCTCTCCTTGGGAAGCCCAATGACCATTTTTTACTCTTCAAAATTTAATCTCTTCGAGCTTGGGGGGCAAGTGTACCAGACAAGCCAGTCTCAGGCCTGGTGACCAACCGAGTCAAAGAACACCTCAAGTTACGCAATAAATAACAGTTACTATGACACTTATTGAGTCACATTCATATCTCGAAATATGTGGAAAATATCTTCGACAAATAAGCTAAATACTGATTAATTGAAAGATGTTACAAATATTCTTCAGATATTCCAACATACCTATATACCAATATACCTCCCTATTAATCAGGGATCACGATGCATATTAGTTAAAACGTACCTTTTTTAGGTCCACCCCAATCGAGCACCGATAACAAAAGGAGGAGACTTGAAGAAAATAACAAGAAGGCTACCAGCACATCATCAATTGTACAAACAATTTCAAGTACTATGTAGGTCCTTTTTGTCTATACATATACATTTATAGCTGAAGAGTGTTTTTAAAAATAGCCAACGAGAATGAGTATTTATGATTAGAAAATAATATTATTTTGAAGATGGGCTTCGAATTCACTTAGACACAAGTATGATTTATATGTTAATATTGTGTGGTATAGATATAAATATTATATAAATATATATATATATATATATATATTTTGAATTTTTAATATTTTAATAAAAATTAAATTTATTTTTTGAGTAATTTATTTAGGAGATGAAATTTAAATTTAAATTATTGATAAAGTTAAGTTAATTAAATGTTATTAAAATGATTTAATTATTTAGTTGGTTAAAGTGTTAAAAGTGAATTAAAGTAGAATTAATTTATAATGTAATTAAATAAGAAGTTTTAATATTAAAATTATTTAAAGGAAATATTTAAAAAGTTTAAGGAAGAAAAAAAAATAAAAAAATAATAATTGAGTAAAAAAAATAATACGCATTTAAAAAATAAGTAGAAATGAATGAGGAAAGAACATTTGACAATTTATAATATCATTAAAATGAAATACAATTTATTTTGAGTAAGTTCTCACAATCAGAGAAAAGCAATATTTAGTACAATTATAGCATTAAAAATAGCTTGATTTTCAGCATGGAGATGGGTGTAGCAGTCGATACTAAAATGCAAAATTGTATTTCTGGCTGTTTTTTGGGAGGATTTTAAATGAATCAACAGTAACAGATGAATGTATTTTGGCACTGTAATTTTTATAAGACTGATGACAGTAACCTCACTTTTTTTTATAAATGTTTCAATTAATTTATTTTATTTTTTACTGATTTTTCTTTTTTACTTTAAATTCAATTCTATATCATATCACAATGTTACACAGACCCTGATACGACACGGACACAGACACGAAAATACGTATAATATCTAAAGGACACGGAACAAATTTATATATTATATAATTATGAATTATATAAATTAACAATAAAGATTTATATACACAAGTATATTTCAGATTATTTTTTGAAGCAGAAAAATGTTTTTTATAACTGATTAAAAAAATTTATTTCTTACTTTTATAATCATAATAAAAATTTATATAATAAATTTGAAATTTTAAAAAATTAATGTTTTTTTTTTAAAAATTATGTTAAAATTACACTAAAATTATCAAAAATTTATCAAATACTTTTTAAATTTAAGACATCATATATATACATATTCTACAAATTTTATACGAGTTAAATATGCGAAACCATCACATAATTTAATAGAGGTTAATATTCCAACTAACCCTACGCACAAACATCGTGGTCATTTCGTCAGGCTCTACAAAGTACAAATCCAAAATATTGTACTAAGACGACTGAGTATCATATAATATTTTATATACCCAAAAGCATGGCAACTCGTCAATTTGGCGGCGCAGCCCCCGTCTATTGGAACCTTCAATCCACACATCAAATCTATAATTTAAATCTTTTGAAGTACACAATATAATTAAAAATATATATAAAAATAATTAAAAATATATATATAATTACAACAAGTTATTATTAGTATCTTATTGTATTTTCTTATCATAAATTCTTTTAATTGATGAATAATTATACCTCAAACCTCATGAGCTTTCTATTACTAATAGCTTACTTATTCGTATTTGTTATTTATTTGATCCTTGATTTTGACACTAATACGTGTTGTTAAATTGAAATAATTCTATAATTATCACTAACAATTATAGTGTAAAGTTAAATTAGCATTTCTCATATCAAACAGATAAGTAGACTTGTTATTCATGAGATTTAACCATCTATTTATTCGAGTTTATTATATTCTTCATTGAGTTTTAGTGTTGTCACTCTAATATATCTACAAAATATATAGACTGGTTTTAATATATTAAAAAAATGTTAACATAGTCTAAAATTATATAAGTGCATTTTTGAAAGCGCAATAGAAAGATAAGGACACTACCAAAAATCCAATAAAGAATTCAAATTTGTAAAAATTTAAAATTATATTATATAATAAAATTAGGTATATTTTAAATGCAGTAACCAGTTAAAGAAGATGTTATGATGTCATGTATAATCAAGTAATTTTAATGCATTTTATTTTAAAAGTACAAAAAATTAAGTAATTTTTAGCTAGTTCTTTAAACTTAAATGTATTTTTTAATAGTATAAAGATTTTACGATTTAGAAACTCTATGAAACTGCATGTCTCATCTTTCAAATTTAACTTTTGAAGGAGTTAATCATTTCTGGTAAATTCGGAAAAAATAGTTTGATTGTTTATTATATATTATTATTACTACAATGCAAATTAAAAAAAAAAAAAAACAGATCCATAATAAAAATATGTGAGTTATGTAGTCAATTATGAAAATTTAAAACAAATTACATAACTGATTATTCTCGCAAAATTTTGATTGCCCATCATCTGTATCAAGCCACCATCTTCCTCGCCTTTTTTTTACTTGTATTTGTTCTTCTTCCATCAACCAAACAATATTTATTATTAATCGAAGTAAGCACTAATTTGGTTTCACCTCATGAAGTTTCATATTTACGTATCAAATGTGAAAATTAAAAAAAATATTAATTTCTAGCCGGTTAACCTTGTTGTTGGCTGATTCTGGTGACAAACTCTAGTTCCGGTTTGTCTCTTCTAGAATCTGTTATACGTCTTGTTACACTGGAACGTGGCTCCGTTGAAACAGAGGAGTTCTACTTGTTGATTACAGTCCGACGATCAAGTCATTAAGGGTTTACAATTAAAGGAGTATTCAGTTTCAGTCTTTAAACCAACGTACCTTTACCTGAGGTCTCAAACCCCTTTTATAGCTTATCTTTTGTAATAGTTTTTTCTCATGAGAATCTAATCTCAACCGAAAGATACTCAACATGTAAGCATTTTGTTCATGAGAACCTTCTCTCAAGGCGCTGCAACAGAAAGAAATCTTATATCTAAGGAGAGCATAAAATAATAACAGAACAACCACTTGTCAGTAGGGCACCAACTTATGTGCCAACATCAGGAGAATATTCTGCTTACGTGGGCCACTTTACTTCATGGTGCAACATTATCTTTGTCACGCATGCAACTTAACCACTATGTGCCCTAGAACACACTTAAGTTAAAAGAAACATTTACTTGACCTAGGCACCACATGTACTATACATACTCCTAGGTTCAAAAATACTCTTTATTAGCAGTCCTATAAAAGGTTGAATTATGTCACAACGGGTTTACTGACCAAACTGGGCCCAATCACATGACCCACTTTACTAACCCAACAACTGAGCTCACCTGCCTATACCATGCACTAAGACCCGATCACCAAGCATCGAGTCTTGGACGCTCTATCCAGTACAATTAACATATTTTGAATTTAGATATAAATAATGAATTTATATTGATTTGATATAATATAAAACTATATATACATAAAAAAGCCAAACTTAAATTTATGTATTTTATTAAAAAAAAATACTTATTTAAAACAAAAAGGACACCCCAATATCCCAATTTTCATATGCTTCATTAATAATGAAGTAGCAAATTAGTGATTATTAAAAGCTTCCCCTAATTTGTAGTTTGCGGTGAGCAAGTATGACGCCACCCTATCATCATCATCCACCGTTTTGTTGCAACGATGTCGTTCTGTTCCAAAGAAAGAAAATAAAGAGTCAAAAATAAATAACGGAAAACGAGAGTAGTTAAAAAGTCAAGCCAACTTTCTCAGAATTAAATCTCATGTTCAACTATAAATACGGTTAACACAGCGATTCATCACTAAGCACCTTTCCATTGTCAAGCCCTTAAATAAGCACACGAGCACAGCGATTTTAGAAGATCATCATCAATGGCAGTCCAAGTTTACATTGTGTATGCGTTTTTCTATAATTATTCACATGAAGCCTTTTTTCTTAATCTTTAATCAATAATTTTATTTTTCCATTACTCTAATTTAACAGCTACTACTCCATGTACGGCCATGTGGAAACACTAGCAGAAGAAATAAAGAAAGGAGCTGATTCTGTTGATGGCGTTGAAGCCAAACTATGGCAGGCATGTGTGGTTTGTGTAATTCAACTGAGTCATTTTTAGTTTTGTGATGTTTCACTTTCACAAGCTTGCAGATTGTGTTCAATTTTGTATTCATTGTAACCATATGCTTTCCAATGGTTCATGATGACCTCGCAGAACCATTTTATGTTCTGAATATCTATTCTTCCGATGAAATCATGTAACTAGTTTTCATGTAGTCTGTGGTATTGTGCAATGAAGATGGTTGTAGTCAAATATGTTGTTGGAATTTGATGTGTTGAGTTGGTTAAATGAACAGGTACCTGAGACATTAGCAGATGAGGTGCTTGGTAAAATGAGTGCACCACCAAAGAGTGATGTTCCGATCATTACCCCCAATGAGCTATCTGAGGCTGATGGGTTTGTCTTTGGCTTCCCCACAAGATTTGGAATGATGGCTGCACAGTTCAAAGCATTTCTGGATGCAACTGGAGGTTTGTGGAAAACACAACAGCTTGCAGGGAAGCCCGCTGGAATCTTCTACAGCACCAGCTCCCAAGGTGGTGGACAAGAGACTACAGCGTAAGACCCTCTTCCTAAACGCATACTTTCTTAATCAATTTTCTAAGATTAGTGATGAGATCTTACGGAATATTAAAGATGAGAAATTTGTATATCAGGCTTACTGCTATAACTCAGCTGGTTCATCATGGAATGTTATTTGTTCCAATTGGATACACATTTGGTGCTGGAATGTTTGAGATGGAGGAGCTCAAAGGAGGAAGTCCCTATGGATCAGGAACTTATGCTGGTGATGGTTCAAGACAGCCAACTAAGCTTGAACTGGAGCAAGCATTCCACCAGGGGAAGTATATTGCCAGCATCACAAAGAAGCTCAAGGAAGCTGCATAATACTGATTTAATCAAGTTCTACTACTAAATGATGTTTGAGAATATTTCATTATATTTTAGTTCTACAATGTGTTGAGTTCTGTTTTTAGGTGCTTGCATGTAATAGTTTGTTATTTTCTTTTAAAACAAAAAGATTTGTATTGGGTATATTTTAATGTTACATGGTGCAGTCATTATTAAAATTTACTGAATAAATTAAGGGGAGATTGTTTTGTCTTAGCTCCTTTAGCTTAAAAATTATTCTTCCTTTCCATTAAACCTTTTTCTTTTTCACATAAGACAGCTTAAATATTTTTCATTCATTAGAATTATAAATAATCTCTAAAAAATGAAACTTCAAATGGACGACACCAACTGTTTGCGTATTCGCTGCCAGCCTCTCACTCAGCGACGCTAATAAATCATTCTAGAGTATATTTTCTTTCAATTTTGCAATTTGAGTTATATGTTTCATTAAACACTCCCTTCTAAAATCAATTGTTCCTATTGAAACCTGCATTAACATTTCAATTGTTCCTATTGAAGCCTGCATTAACATTTGTCAAGCTCTAAAAGATGAAGATTAAGGGTTATATTTATGTAATATTTTATATTATTATACAAGTATTTATAGATATTTATTGATAAAATAATTATAATATAAGTTTTAATTTAAAAATTTAAACATTTTTACATATTTTGTGATTATAATATGAATAAGAACGATTTATCCCAAATTTGTGTTAATTTTAGTATTTTAGGGTAAAATGGAGATGAAAGGGCAAAATGACAATATACAGGATAAAAAGAGAAAGCTCGAACGCTCCAAATACTTGTCCAAACTCGTCTAAGCCAGAAGCCATCAGAGGATCTTGCCCAAGTGAGCTCAGTCATGCCTAGGCAAGAAAAATCTAGAGACACTGAGCATGTTTTCGTCCAACTCGCCCAAATGAGCTCAATCACGCTTAGGCGAGAAGTCACTTAGCCCAAACCCAACTAGTTTAAATATGAGACGTGAGACACAACCCTATACATTCATTGGGTGAATAGGAGGTGATAGAAAACCCTAGAGGAGACAGCCGTCAAGGAGAAACATCTTAGATCTTATTTTCTTGCTTTTCATGCTTGTAATGGCTAACATAAGTGGCTAATTCTATCCTTTGAGATTGAGAGTAGTCTATTCAAACTCTTATGTATTGAGATGATATTTAAATATAATATTTTATTCTCCATTGATGATTGATATTATTATTTTACTTGTAATGCTTGTTTTACCATGATTTTGATCCTTAGATTCGACTGCAAAGTACTTCTAAGCTTTTGACCTAAATGATTATGCTTAATATGTTTGAATGCTAGGAATAAATTTGAAATGTTAATTTTTATCAACATCTAATGGTAATGATAAAGAATTTTTATAAATATGTGAGGAATCGATATTTAGGAGACTCTCTTAATAATTTTATATGCGAGAAATCGTTATAAATAATTTTTATATGGGCATCAATATCAATCAAAGGATAGAATAGTACTATGATTTCAAAATACAAAAGAGTAAGAAGGATGAACCCCAATCCCAATTTTCTCAATTGAATCAACAACTCTTTACTTTGCTTTTATTTAATTTTCATGCAAACTATTGTACATATTCTTATACTTAGTGAATGTTACTATTAAGATTTTCAATAACTATTTCTTGTGGGTTCGATATCCGTTCTTAGGGACAAATTATTATTTCTAACTCAGTACATTTTTCGTAAAAAGAGTCATAAATATTGTTGCAGACCTTATTTTCCCACTTATGAAAATATTATTTTAATTTTTTGTTTGCCTTCATATTACAAACTTTGATGTTAATGTACCCTTCAACCATTATTCCAATTTGCGTACCAACAAGTTTCATCCACTTTCACCAGTTTTCCATCTTAGCAAAATATGTTTTTTGTCGAGCAAACATTTTTGCTACTTCGACAATGACACCACTATCAACATTTCGTTAAGTATCATTAATGTATTGTGATCGACCCACAATGCCTTTAGACGAGTTTGATAGTCCACCTGAAGACAACCAACCACAACGCAATGATGACAATCTAGTACTAGCACGTCCAAATACTAAACACGAGCCACGACAACCTCAAAAACAGAGAAGAAGACCACCATGTAGCACATCGTTTCACAAATATTTTGTTTTTGTTTATGTAATATAAATAATGTTATTGTTAATTTCAATGTAATTTATTTTACTAAATGATCTTCTTCTTATTTTATTATATTTAATAATTCTTTTCTCTCATTAAAATATTATAAACTACAATATACTTAAAAAATTTCACATGTCATAATTTTTCCCACTAGCATGAAATTAATACAAAGTTAAAGTCGTGCAAGGGTAGAACAACTTTATTTAATCCTAATTACATTTTTACTCAAAGTCGTGTGAACCATGATTGATTTCAACCTTAAATTTTTATAACAAAAGTCATTTTCCCATGACACGAATTTGCAGCACATCCAGATCGAAATTGAAGTCGTTTGACATAAGACTATTTCTTCCAAACGAAATTTTGCCATCGAGACACGACTTACCTAAAGTCGTAAACAAAATTTCTTCCCATTCTCATAATAAAATGAAAAAATTACATCATTTTGCTGCAAACACCAAATGATCAATATTTTTTCATTGTAAAACTTATAAATGGTTAGTCTTTATGAACCGAATGCATTATCTTCGAATCAAAGAGTTCAAAACTCGAAAGAATATGGATTCATAAGAAATCATGATACATCTTAAGAAGATGTATGATGTTTATATCATAATTGTTAGGTACCATATATCTAAAATTGAAGGTGATTGATCTGACAGAGTAACTTGAGAAATCAGAATGCAAATTTTTGAAAGAGTGTTCTCTGAGACTTGATATTGCAATCTCTCCCTGTTTATTTTTCACAAATTTTGTTAATTTTAATATAAACAAAATTAATTTTGACATATATGAAATGTTGAATTTGCATATTGAATATCATAAATAGATTTTGAAAAAAAAAATATTGCAATCTAAAACATAAGAAAGAATATCTTAAAAAGAAAATCTTTTGGGCGAAAGAGTGGCATGTGTAAACCTAATAGAAATAAGCCCTAGGATGACTAAATTGAGGTTGAATGTTATTTTTGAAAGAAGGAATTAAACCTTATTGGATATGATAAATTTTATGATAGAGTTCTCCAATCCTCCACAAAACGTATGAGGATATGCTTTAGAAGTAACAACTTACTTGCTACATAAAATTTCTACAAAAGCAATCTCTACAAGTCCATATGAGATATGCAAAGGATGTAAGTGCATATGTGATAAGGAAAGGAGATAAGTCCATATGAGATATGGAAAGAAAAAAACTCTATTTGAGACATGGAAATGTAAGACAAATCTCAAACACTTAAAATATTAGGTTGTTATGCTTTTGTCAACTTCTTCTTCTTCTTCTTCTACTTCACGAATCCTTCAATGCCCTTCTCAACTAGATATGGAAATATGGCTAACATGCATAGCTGGAAGGTGGCTGATGCATTACATAAATCAAATGACATCTTTTTGTATGCAAATACTCCAAAAGGACATGTGAAAGCATTCTTTTCTTGATTTGTTGGATCTACTGCAATTTTGGTTATAACCAGAATAACCATCCAAAAAATAGTAAAAGGTTTGTCCTATCAATCTCTCCAACATTTAATCCATAAAAGGTAAATGAAAATGATCCTTCTAAGTAGTTGGGTTCAACTTTCTGTAATCAATTCACATTTTCCAACCACTGACTATTCTAGTAGGTATCAATTCATTCTTTTTATTGCGGATAATAGTCATACCTCCCTTTTTAGGAACAAATGGCATAGGACTCAACCATGCACTATCAAAGATGGGGTAAATCATACCATCATTTAGCATCTTCAATACCTACTTTCTTACCACTTCCTTCATGGTTCAATTCAACCTTCTCTGTTATTGAGCTACAAGCTTAAACTCTGGCTCCATGAAAGTCTTGTGCATACTATAGGAGGGACTAATTCCAGTGAGGTTAGTCAAAGACCAACCAATGGCATTTCTGTTGTCTTTCAAAATTGAAATTAATTTCTCTTTTTCTTTTAGTTAAAGAGTGTTGTCGATAATGACTAGTTTGTCATAATTCTCTTCCAGGAACACACATTTGAGATAATGAGGTAATAATTTCAGCTCAAACTTTACAATTGTTTGGTCATCCTTCCCTCATAATATTTCTATAAATGGATTGAAGTATGTACTTCCTTGAGAAAATCTAGATTATTGACATTCTTCTTTTTATTTTCCTTTCTCATTATGCACTTGGTCATATGAATTTACCATAACTTTTTCCATAGGACTATGCATGTGTAACTGCTTCATGGCATCATTTAACACTTCATCAAGCACATCAAACCTGAAACACTCTCACTTATCTCTTACATATTTCATAGTGTTAAACACATTAAAATTAATTTTTTAATCTTGTACCCTCACCTTCAACTTCAACTTTCCATTATCTACATCAATAATCACTCTTGTTGTCTTCATGAAGGGTCTGGCAAGAATCAAAAGGGATCTCTACATCCTCCTCAATATCCATTACCACAAAATCAACTGAAAACATGAATTTATCAACCTTCATAAGCACATATTCAACTACACCATAAGGATATTTGATGGATTTATCTGCTAATTGTAGTGCCATGCAAGTTGGTTTTATGTCTAAATCTCTAATTTTCTTCAAAAAAGATAGAGGCATAAGATTAATGTTTGCCCCTAAATCCAACAAAGCTTTTCCCACAGGTAGTTAGCCTATGGTGACTTGTATGGTGAACCTGTCAGGATCCTTTGATTTTTATGCCAAGGATTTTTGAATGATTGACTGCATCCAATTGCTAATTCTATAGTATCCCCTTTGTAAAATTCTTTTTCTTGTTCATAAGCTCTTTAATGAATTTGGCATATGTTGGCATCTGCTTTAAAACTTACACAAAAGGAATGTTAATTTGCACCCTTTTCAAGATATAGGTGAACCTTGCGAACTATCTTTCATTATCCCTTTTTGAAGGAGCATGTGGATATGGAATATGTTAAACAGGTGGGGACCTAGCCTCAGTAACCTCGTTCCTCTTTTCATTATTTTTGTTGTCTTTTTATTTTATTTTATAATGTTTCTCTCTCTCTTTCTCGTTCTTCATTCATTCCCTCATTTGTCTCATTCACTTCACTTTCCAATGCATAATCTTTGCACTTTCTTTTTCTTATTCAGTAGAAACACTTTTTTCTGTTGATTGTTCCTCACTTGCCTCCCTATGTTCTTACCACTCCTGGTAGTGATTTCCTTGTAGGGTTCTAATGTGAGTTGATTTTAAGATTGCACATTTTATTGATTGCACTTTGTTTATGATTTTTTATTTTTAAGCAAAATATGGTGAGAAACCCAAAGAAGATTCCCACTGGACACGAACTTAACCAAGTGGTTAAGTAAGTGTGAAGGTTCACTTCTAGAGGGCAAAGAGAAAACACAATTATATGGTGATGATGATGAAAGGTGTAAAATTAAAACATATAATGGAAAGCAACAAGATGGAAACACCAAAAAGGAAAAGAAGAACACGAGAATATAAGAGGAATGGAAATAGTGCAAGGAAGGAAGAGATGAAGAGATAGAGGAAGCTTATGGATGATGATGGTAGTCATGCCACTTGGAGTGCTGAGAAACTCCAAGATGAGTGGTGAAGAGCCGCCACTTGAAGTGCACAAACACCCAAGATAAGACCCACAAAAAAAGAGCACTCAAGACTCACTCAATACTCTGACAGAGTTTTTTTTCTATTCAAAATTCAATGTGTAAAAATACATGATGCAGAACACCCTTAATATAGGAGAGAGTGACTTGGGGAGCAAGAGTGAAGGGGGTAGGGGTGTCATTTGTGAGAAACCTTCTAGAAGGTAGGTCAAATAAACCATAAACCTAGGTGCACATGTCACAAAAGGTGGGCTTGGCACAAGCCCAATTTACTAAGCACACCTACTCAAATTACTAAGCACACCCTACTCTAACTTATTCTTCTATTTGTACCTTGAAAGTGAGCCCAATTTAATTACATAAACTTGTATTTTAAAAAGACCAGAAGAAAGAACATTATATGCTTTGGCATATATCTAGTTCTTCTTCTGCTGAGGTCCTTTTGAAGTTTGGTGGGGCCTTATCTTGGTTGTTGAGATAATTGATTTAATTGTGAAGTGTTTGTTGTGTCCTTAATCATCTGTTTGTCGAGATGGTTTGTATCATGCTTCCCAAGTTGGAAAGAATTCGACCTTGAATTTAGAACTCCTAAATGATCACGCTTCTTATTTCGAGCCATAGCCTTACTTTTGGTTGTTTTTCCAACCCTATGAAAAGCTGTTAGCATAAGAGTTATTATTAGAGTTAGAGAATTTACCTTGCTTTTGTTGATTATTCATGTAATTAATCTTCTCTTTTGTGTTAAAATCTGAATATTGACAATGATCATTCAAACGATCTCCTCCACATAAATCACATTTTGATACAACCCAATTAGACAAGGAGATAACCAAGGATACAACAGACACTTCACAATTAAGTCAGTCATCTCAGCATCCAAGACAACGCCCCACCAAACTTCAGAATGACCTCAGCAGAAGAAGAACTAGACATAGGCCAGAGCATCAGATGTTCTTTTTTCTGGTCTTTTTAGAAAAGAAGTTTATGTAAATAAGTTGGGCTTACTTTGGGGTTCCAAATAGAAGAATAAGCTAGAGTAGGGTGCACTTAGTATATTTTGGGCTTGTGCCAAAGCACACTTTTTCATGACAATGCACCTAGGATTAGGGTTTTTAACCTAGTTTCTAGAAGATGTAGGCTAGCTGGGGAGACACTCAACTTTGACCTACCTTCTAGAAGGTTTCTCACAAATGACATCCCTACCCATTTATCTCGCTCTCCAAGACACTCTCTTTTATAAATAGAGTGCTTGCCTCATGAATTTCACACATTGAATTTAGAAAGTAAAGAAACTCTATCAGAGTGTTTAGTGAGCTAAGTCTCCTATTATCCTTAGGTCTTATCTTGAGTGCTCTACACTTCAAGTGGAAGCTCTACACCACTCATTTTGGAGTATCCCATCCTCCAAATGGCATGACAAGCTCTTCATTTCTTCACATTTTTCTTTTATTCTTTGTGCTACTCTTCTTCTCATTGACGTTCTTTATCTTTTCCTTTATTTCGGTTTCATCTTGCTTCATTATATCTTCTACGTTCTTTAATTCCGCCATCATCATCATATTCACCTTATATTGTGTTTTCTCTTTTGCTCTCTAGAAGAGAACCTTCACACTTACTTAACTACTTGGTTAAGTTCGTGTCCAGTGGCAATCTTCTTTGAGCTTATCACCATAATTATTAATCCAAAATTCATAAACAAAAGAGTAACTAATAAAATGTGCAATCCTAAAATCAACTCACATCACCTTTCATAGACAACTATTGCATTAAACTAGACTTCACAAGATGAACTTATTGTGGTAACTAAGCCATTTGGTTGGTGAGAGCCTCAATTTGCTAGGTTAAAATTTTATTCTTGGCTAAAATTGCATTTGTAGTGTAGAATTCCAAAACTCCTTTCCTCTGGATTGACTTCCTACTATGCTACGTTTTTCTATCAGTTGATGATAAGACATTGTACCTCCAACTACTATGTCTAAAAATATTGAAGTGTCTAGTCTCAATCCATTGTAGAAGATGTTCATTTGGTCTACATCTTCAAACCCACGAATTGGGAACTTCCTTGGAAAACCCATGCCACATAAAAAGGTTCATCTTGTCCTTGCCTGAAAGTTGAAGTGTCAAAATTGGCACTCACATATCTTGTCTGTGGAAAAATATAGTAAGAAATTTGCTTTCCAGATAAGCCAAGCTAGTTAAGCTTTGGGTTGGCTATGATTGTATCCATTCTTTAGCTTCACCAATGAGAAAAAATGGGGACAATTTCATGTAAGCAACCTCTTCTTGTCTTGCTTCAAACCCTAAGGTTGCACATAACTAATAGAATGTATCTAAGTGAGCATATGTATCTTCATGATCTTTTCTTGGGATAAATGACCTGAAACCAAATTCAAGAATGTTGGTTTAATTTCAATTCCTCTTGCTGCTGGTGGCATGAAAAATCTATAAAAATGTCGTGGTCCTTGGTGAAAAACATAGCCTCCAAGTTCCTTCTTGGAGGATTTATGATTCTGCCATCCCCATTATCTCTTCCTCCAATTTGTTCAACCATTTGACTTTCCTTTTGAATAATGTGAGATTCTTGAGGTTGGGAAACATAAGAACTTTCTTGATCTTGTCATTTTTTTTGTTCTTTAGTGTTTCTGTTAGTTTTGTTTTGTTCTTTCTTGCTACTCTTTCAACCTCCTACTCAAATAAAAATTTTCAATAGAAGCCCTTCCTCTAAATAGCATAAATAACCAAAACTAAACCAAAGATTAATGTATCAGAAAAATAGAAAGAAATTTTATAGAACTTAACTATGATATGCTACTATATTTACCCTTTACAAAAAAATGTTCAACTACTAATTTCTTAACTAATTCCAGAAAATGATGCCAAAAACTTGTTACGATGTTTCTCGGCAAGTGGATTTTAGTACAACTGATACCGAGTTGTCATATCCTCAAGGATTAGAATGCAATGTAGTAGATGCTACTTATTTCATAAAGTTTGTTGTGTAAAGTTCGCACTTGAAATAGCGTAACATGAATTTGCCTAATATTTGGAAAATGAGTAAAGGTGACTATAAAAATTGGTTTTTTCAAATACGATAAAGAGTTTTCTACAAAAACATGAAATAGACTACACTAAAGTCTATGCACCAGCGACCGGATTAGAAACCATTAGATTGGTGATTGTTGTGGTTAGTTCTAGAAAATGGAAAATTTGTCAAATGGATGTTAAATTTGCATTCTTGAATGGTATTCTAGATGACAAGGTTTGTGTGACTCAGCCACCAGGTTTTGAAGCAAAGGATGTCAGGCACAAAGTGTTCAAGCTCAAGAAAGCTCTCTATGGACCCAAACAAGCTCCTAGAGTGTAGAATAAACTTATAGATTCATTTTTGCTCGAGCTAGGCTTCACAAAAATGTTTTGTAGAATATGGAGTGTTTGTAAGAGAATCACAATGTCAAAGCTTAATCTATGTATGTCTATATATGGATGATCTTTTAATCACAAGAAGTTCAATTACAGAGATTGAGCAATTCAAAAATAGATTGAATGATGCTTTTGAAATGACATATTTGGGATGCTTAACTATTTTTTGGAATGGAATTCGTGTACACATATCAAGGTATTATTCTACATAAAAGGAAATACATTAATGAAGTGCTCAATAGATTCAGTATGGATCAATGCAATGGAGCTAGGGTGCTTGCTGCTAGAAATTTGAAGTTGACAAAAGCCTTGGAAGAGAATGTACTTTATTCAAACAAATAGTTGAAAGCTTGAGGTTCATCTACAATAGTAGACCTGACAAAAGCTATGCAGTTGGACTAATAAGTAGATTTATGTGTAATTCAAGAACCTCTCATATGGCAACAACAAAGCACATATTGACTTATTGTTTCCAATAAGCTTGAATGAATCAAAAGATTGTTTGGAGGCTTCGAGTGATTCAGATTGATGTGGTGATAAGGTGGGAAGGAAAAACACCTATGGATATTTTTTTCAAATATTTAAAAGTACCAATTTCTTTGTGTTCTAAGAAGCAAACTGTAGTTGCGCTCTCATCTTGTGAGGCATAATATATAGTTGCAGTAGAGGCAGCTTGTTAATGTGTGTTGGCTTGAATTAAAGCTAGAACATGTGTGTAACTTTGCGTGGACAACCAATCACCCATCAACCTTGCAAAGAATCCAATCTCATATGGGAGGAGTAAACACATAGAGACCAAGTTCCATTTCTTAAGGGAACAAGTTAGAAAAGGAAAGTTAGAAGTGAAACATTGCAACACCAATGAGCAAGTGGCTGATATGTTCACCAAACCACTTAGACTAGACAAATTTGAAGAACTAAGAGAATGGTTAGCAGTTAGAAGTGTCGCAAAATTTAGCTTAAAAAAAATATTAGAATAAGCTAAATAAAGAATTAATTTATTAACTCTACACAATAAAATCCTAAACTAGATATTTATGTTATTTTATGTTATTGGAATGTTTTTATTCATTCTAATTTAAAGAGTTATAAATAGAAGTACCATTGTTATATCAGTTTTTTTAATAAAAGAATTCAGTTTCAAAGATCCATTCCAATAGTATCTTATACGTGATTCATAGGTTCAGTCTAACGATCTAAAAGTTTCAAGAATTGTTCTGACTTGTATGGAAAGTATTCTTGAAGACAAGTGATATTCTCAACTTGGGAAGAACCAAATCAATTGGATCTAGTGGTTGTAGCTTGGAAGAACCAAATCAGTTGGATCCAGTGGTTAGTATTTCCTATCATTATTATAAAATTCTTAAATAAATAATTAAATTTGAAAATAAAAAATAATTAATAATTATATTAATTAAGTTAGATATTAAAAAATTATTAATATTTAAAATAATTTTTATTATTAATAAAAATATATAAAATAAGTTCAAAATTTGTATTTAAATTAAGATTTTATTTATTAATATTTTAAATTTTAAATTAGACTTTAAAAATTAATAGATATTAATTTAGAATCCAAAGTAATTAGTAGTTAAACTATTAATAATTAATGTTAGATATTAATTTAAAAAAATTATTTTATTTTTTAAAATAAAAATTATTTTAAATATTAATAGTTTTTTAATTTATAAAATATTATCTAATTCAGTCAATATAATACTTAATATAATACTTAATTATTTTGGTATCTAAAATTAATTTTTTTTAAATGTACAACATAAATTCAATTAAAAAGACTAGGCATTATTATACTAATTAAGGGTGTACCAAGTTGACTATATATATAAAAAAAAAATCTGGTGTCTATTTTTGTCTGAGGATGCATAAATGAAAATAAGCATGCCATAATTTTTAGCGTCTGTAACTCAATCTGTTGATGACGTCCCTTGGCATGGTGCAGCAAACGAGTTAATTTCTAGCTATAAAGTGTCACAATTTTCTCTTCTTAATTAACTCTTTCTCTTAAAAAAAAAGGTAGATCATATCATATTTGTCTTCTTTATAAATTTTCAAATACGGTTCATTAATGGTCGCGTACGTGATTTTCCACGTAGAAAATTGTGGCATTATTTATTATGCTGTAATGAAACCCAGACTTAGTCTCGTATATGGGACCAATGTTGGAGATAAAATCAAACTAAGCATTTCTGTCAAAGTTTAGTATCTTCCATGTTCACAACTATAAGCACTCGAGAGAAAAAAGGTGGCACCAAGTGACCAACTTATGTGGAGAAAAGTCAAGTTTGCAAATATCATGCTATTTGGTGATCTTTTTTTTGTCAACTTTTATGTGAGAAATATGTGAGCACGGTGGATTGCCTCACAAAGAGGTGGACAAGGTTTAGAATATGCTTTCATTCATACTTAACCTTTTACGCACACAACTCAATAAAAATTGGAAAATGTTATATGTAAAACCCAAAAAAGGGCGTGTAAAAGGAAAAAAAAAATAGATGGCGTGAAAAAGATAAAAAAAAAGTTAAAAAGGAAATAATTGATATAGAAAATGAAAGAGAATTGAACAAAATTGGGGAAATAAAAGAAGTTTTGTGTATGACTATAGTAACTCAAATTTGCCTTTAGGGAGAGAACACAAGCTTGGCAGAGTGAGAAAAATATCAAATAATTTACACGTTAGACTCCATGATTAAGGAGATGAAGTCACTTTATCTGAACAATATCTAGACTCTTGTTTGTATATTTGTGAGTTCTAGGTTCGTCAGTTTTTATTATTAAAAAAATATTAAATAGAAATCAATTTTAGAGACAAAAAATACTTAGTTACTATATTGACTAAATTAGATATTATTATAGACTAAAAGTTATTGGTATCTAAATTAGTTTCTAAATTTATAAACTAGTTTCTAAATTGGTATCTAATTAGTTAATTGATATCTAATAAGCTACTAAGATTTTAATTACCAATTTTAGAATCTAAAGTATTTGGTAGTATAAACCTTAGTAGCTAATTAAATACCAATTTAGAAACTAATTTATAAATATTATTAATAATAGAAATTACTTTGGATACCAATAACTTTTTTAGTCTCTAAAATCAATTTTTATTTAATGATGATTTTCTTATAGTGTTTAAATGAATTTTCAAACATAAAGATGGTAATCCAAAAACTTGTCAACAAAAATTCAAGGCAATATTGGTGGCTACAAGCTTTAATCAAAGAGAAGGAGTTGATTATAATTATGTGTTTCTCTTGTAGTAAAGCACATATCCATTCACATGATAAATTAACCATGGTTGTTGAGCTTAACCTTGAGTGGAAACAAATGGACATTAAGACTATGTTTCTATATGAAGACTTAGATACATGAAGCAACAAGAAGAATTTGAGGTAGGAGACAAGAAGGGTTATGTTTGTAAGTCAAATAGATCCTTGTATGGACTAAAACAATCCCAAAGGAAATGAAACAAGCTTTTTGATGAGTTCATTATAAGAATTGGATTTGAACATAACAAGTATGATACTTATATCTACTTCAAGTTTCTAGGAAAAGGTCAATTCTTTGTATTGTTGTTCTATGTAGATGACATTCTAATAGCAATTAATAGTAAACTTGAGGTGTAGAAGGTTAAAAATGAGTTGAATAATGAGTTTGAGAAGAAGGACCTTGGAGTTACTAGGAAGATTTTTATGTTGAGCCATAAACGGTCTTATGATCAAGCCATTAGACAATCTCATGATCATATCCTAGACAATCTGATGACCAAGCCCTAAACAGTCTCATGACTAAGCCGTAGACGGTCTCATGACCAAGCCCTTGGATAGTCTGATAAGCCTCTAAATGCTCTCATGAGCAACTAGACAGTATGTTGAGACACTAGATGGTTTATAAACTATTAGACAGTGCGATGACCAGGAAATCATATGTGGTGCTTATGTTCTTGCGTTTTGATGATAACAAAAACTGACTAGATGACTTATTGATATATTGAAATATCTAAACAATTTTTCTATAGTTGCGGTATTCATTAGACGGTCTGATAGACAATCTGAGCTTCTACAACATAAGTTCTTGATAAACAATTTAAGCATCTATAACATATATTCATTAGATGGTCTGATAAGACTTGTTAAGTGTATAACAAAATTTAGATTAAATGTGTTACTTGGTTCTAACAATGATTTGTACAACTGTAGAGTAGACCCTTCGAATGTCTATAGTTTTATTCATGTTGGATGGTTTTAATAACCTGTTGAATGAATAAAAAGTTTTGATTATCTTCTTAAATCACATATATAACGAAAATGCATTCAATTAAAGACATTTTATGATGCGCGCACCCTTCAGCAAAAGACTTAAAAGAACTTACAACTTCTTCTTGAAGTTTCTTAGAGAGAAACTTGAGAGGTACTCTCCCAAGAAAGGTTGTTAGTTGTCGTTTAGCATTCAAATTAAAATGATTTCAGTGGAGACCGTCTAATGCAGTACTAGACCGTCTACCAAAGAGATGACAGTATAGATAAGGTCAGATGACCCAAGTTGTCTTTCAACGAATCCAATAGTGAAATTAGTAAATTAATGTTCAAAATCTATCAGCAAACACTAAAAGTTGGCAATAATAATAGAGTAAATAGGTGGTTGAGATTGTTGTGCAGAAAAATAAAGTACAAATTATAAAATAGTAAAAGGAAACAGTTTGACTCAAGCTTTTCCAACAATGAATTCTTTACCAGTTGATAATATATGATAGTCAATCATCTAAACAGGGTTGAATCGATCAAACATGTGTCAGCCAAAGACAATCAAATTGAATTAATGAAACATGCGTCCACTAATTTATTCAATACCTTACTCGTCTTCATGCATCTACTCATAAGGTTTTTAATCTTTTACCTCTTGAATCATGCACCTAAGAGATTGTTTAGAAAACTAAAGAAGTGTCTAATTAAAGACATAATTGAATTATCAACATGTGTTAAAAAATAATTTCCAAAACAACACTGAGAAAAAAAAAACTAGACATTTTAGCACCTTGAGCACTTGCTTAAGGGGACTAGATGTAACTCAAGTTTGGGTGAACAAAGATAAATTTATGTTTTGATCTCTCGTTTCCTTGTTGTTGCTTAGGTTTTAATTCTTAGTGATAGACGATCTGTTAAATGGTTCTATAAGAACATTTCTTCAAGATGATTTATTAGAAGATTCACTAGACGGTTTACTAGACACTACTTATTTCATCCGTTGCGAAAAGAGTCCAAGGCTCCATTCAACTCCCCCCCACCCCCCTTTCTGGATCCAACTGCACCTATATTTGGGGATTGAGATCACCAAGATGCACGTCTATATTTGTCACAAGAGACCTGTCTTAAAATAATCCTTCAGAAGTTTGGTATGACAAACTATATTCTAAGATGGTGGTGGAACAATGTTATATGAACTATATTCCACATATTAATATAGTTGGTTTTATTATGTATAGATGGTATGCACATGCCTTGATATATCCTATGTGTTGAGCATTATTAGTAGGTCCAAGTCAAATCCTGGATGAGCTCATTGGAAAGATCTTAAGTGGATTCTTTGTTACTTGAATGGATCATTTGGAAGAGTTCAAGTTTCTTCTGGAGTTAGATGGTCTTCTAGAGATATTCTTATACAAGGATTTGTTGACTCATACTTTATTGGGTGTTAGGACACTAGAAAGTCTCTCATGAGCTATGTGTTTACTAATTATGGTACTTGTATCGGTTGGAAGGCTAGTATACAGAAGGTAGTGACTTTGTTAACTACTGAAGTAGAGTACATTGTCATGACAGAAGTTGTGAAACAAATCTTCTGGTTGAAGGGTCTAGCTAAAGAGCTAAAGGTCCAACACTAAATTATCACCATCTACTGTGATAGTAACAACAAGATACAACTATCCAAGAACCAAGTCTACCATGAAAGAACTCAGCACATTCATGTTAGGCTACATTTAGTAAGAGAGGAGATTGCACAAGGATTTAGTAAGAGAGGAGATCATAATCCCTCTCATGTGATTGCGAAAGTTCTACCATATAGTAAGTTGTTTCATTACTTGGATTTGATGCAGCTGATTGGTGAAATGGGCTTAGTGGCAAGTAGGGATCTCACTATAAGATTTGTGTTGAACCAAGGTGGAGAATTTTTAAGATTGGCTTAGTATATTCTTGTCTAAAGGTTCTTAAACCATATAATCATGCTAGAATGTCCAATATTTATTTTGCAATTTCTATCATATTTGGTGGATGGTCTTAGTAGATCATCTAGTCTCTTAGTTAATACTAAGACTTTGACTGTTTGGTGAAACCCATTTTTGTAATGAAAAATATTGTTTACATGTCTTACTCGTTCGTTTAGTTGTGTTTCACGTGAGTAGGTGTAGGTTATAACAGTATTGTTGTATATACATAGAAATTTTGTTCAGAAGCTAATGTTTGAGTTGTATATTTGAATAAGACTTTGTTGTGTGAGAGAAATTATAAAGTTGTAATATATGAGTTTAGTGAATTATCTTGTGAATGTAGAATGAAGTTCGTTAATACTTCGGTTGAATAAGATTAATTTATGTGTGTGATTCTTTCTTGTTCTTCCTTTTATTGTTTACCATCTACTGTTCTATTGTCGTTCTTTATTTGTACGGTAAACGCTCTGCAATGAATTTAACTGAGCTAATTCCTTACTATACATGCACCATGAACTACTTAATTTAGATTCATCATCCTACATTCAACTGATAAATTTAGACAAAAAGTAACCTACGGCCAATACAAGTCTTGAATTAAAATATATAAGTCAAGTGAAACATTAAACTGTAAGAATTATCACATTACTTCAACCAATTCAAGAAAAGTATATATATATATATATATATATATATATATGTATATATGTATAAAGGTTTTCCTGGGGGATATAATGAGCTATACTGATATAGACAAACATTAACTTGTGAAGACCATCGAGTAAATAGAATACTGCACTTACATAGTTACCTGACACAAATATATACTAAAACATCTCTACCTAGCCTCTAGTAGGGTTACAGTTAATTCATTAGTGGAAGTCTTCATCTCATTGCTAGTTGAACATTCGCCAGCAATCTTCGTCCTATCAATAAGGAAACCAGGTTCCTTAGGTGTTGGCAAAGTATTTTCACTGCTCAACATAAAAATCACTGATGCCATGTTTGGCCTATCCTCTGGATATAGTTGCACACATAAAAGACCAACATGTATGCAACGTAGTACTTCAGAGACAGTAAAGGTGTCTCCCAAAGCAGCATCAACTAATTTCATTGGAGAGCTTTCTTTCCACAATCTCCAAGCCTGCAACATAAAAAATGAAGTAAAAATTCTAAAGTTCATAAAAGGTAAATAAAGCAAAGTTATGCTTCTTCTTGTCTTACATGTCCTAATAGATTAAGCCCGTGATCTGGAAAGAAAATTCCTCTGTTTTTCTTCCCACTTATTATCTCAAGTAATAGTACCCCAAAGCTGTATACATCAGATTTGACAGAGAACAACCCATCAATTGCGTATTCTGGTGCCATGTATCCACTTCATGAAATTGAAGAATGGATTAGTTTTGTCTATACAAAAATCAAGAAAATTCATGCACATCTTACTACTTCAATTCATAGGTACTTACTAAGTTCCAACCACCATTTTCGTATTCTCTTCTGTTTGATTTGCACTAAACATTCGGGCGACACCAAAATCTGAAATTTTTGGATTTAACTCGCTATCTAGTAGAATATTGCTTGCTTTCATGTCTCTATGAATTATTCTCAACCTAGAATCTTGATGAAGATAAAGAAGTCCTCGGGCAATTCCAAATATTATGTTAAATCGCTTAGACCAGTCTAAGAGTCCACTTTTGGAAGAATCTGCTGAGATTCATAGTTGAGTTAGTCCAAACAAGAAACAAATGAAGTACTTGAGTATAAATGAATTTTTTGTTTTATCTGAGTCACATACCAAAAAGAAAGGAATCCAGGCTTTTATTAGGCATGTATTCATAGACCAGCACTTTTTCCCCTCCTTGAGTGGAGCAACCGAGAACCTTAACAAGATTTCGGTGCTGAAGTTTGGCACACAGTATAACTTCGTTCTTGAATTCTTTCACTCCTTGTCCAGTACTATTACAGAGCTTCTTGGCAGCAATCTCTTGTCCATCTTCTAGTGTACCCTAGAATCTTAAATAAAATTAGCTGAATAGTTGAAACAATATGAAGTGAAGGGATATGTATGAACTTTTTATCTCTGTGACATGTTATTAACAAGTTGAATATTTGATTATTTACCCAATACACAGGTCCAAAACCACCTTGGCCTAGCCTCTTGTCACTTGAGAAGTTATTTGTGGCACGAACTATAGTAGAAAAATCAAAGGAAGAAAGCTCTAAGTCTTCTTCACATCCTTCGTCTTTGTTTTCTTCTGAAGTTTTCTCTGTTTCTTCCCAAGTAAATTAATCAGCTTAACATCATGCAAGTTCACCATATATTTGAATGTTCTAATTATCCAAAAGTTCATCATATAAATATATGAATGACACAATTTAACACCAGATGTGTCATTTCAGTGAAAGAAACTGCATAGCTAGTTAAAGTACTTGTAGTAACAAAGTGTAATGGAGGTCAGGTTAAGAAAGTTTACCTCTAAGCTTTCTTTTCCGCCAGTAAACATAGGTGAAAATGAAAACAATCACAAAAGCAAGGAGAGTCACAGGAATCACCACTGCTACAATTTTCTTATCCCGTCCTTTGTCAGAAAAATGAAACAAGTATCACATACTCAAACAATACACAAAGATGAAGCAAACTAAATTTAAGAAAGGATAAAAATCCACACCATTTTCTGAAGCAACCATTCGAATAAATAGGTCTTGCCCGGGAACTGAAGCCACCCTTAAATCAAGCAAAGCTCCATGCCAAATGATACAGCCTTTACCATCTCCCCTGACGTCTAAATTTGCATATGCAGTGCAAGAACAATTTAGCAAGCATTTTTCCTTGCAATCCTCAAGTGTCAAATTTTGATCAACCCAAGAACTTGTAGTATCTGGCATTTTCAACCCACTGAATTTTTTAAAGCCATCTTTACTTTTTACTCCACAACTCCACGCTTCACTAAGAACACATCCTTGGATCCAATCCAATGCCTTATAATTTTGAACTGATTTTGGCTTGAACCCGGTTAAACACTGGCACGGTGGTGATTCATTCGCAAGACAGTTCCCATAGGGACCACAAAGATTGTAGGTGTCACAAATGTCTCTTGGAACTGATGAATAGAGCTTCCAGGTTTGGTTCTCTACATTCAAATTATAGCGTTGGCGAGAATAAACAGATTGGTTCAAAACAACTCTTGTAATCAAGGACTTATTCCCGATGTTGTATGTGTAATACACTTCATCAACAGAGGAATATAACTCTAAGTTAAAAAGGGGTGTGGTTTTGCCATTGAATCTAACACCATTCCAAGGGCCACTCCTATAATACTCACTAGTACCTTTCCACATAACCAATTCAGTAGTGTTACCTAGCACCATACCCCAAATGAAGTCGCCTGGAGAAGGGTCATCCCAGTTCTTCCATGCTGTTAAACGCCGGTTAAGACCCGTCTTGAGGTTCCATCCGATCTTCATTCCTGGCAGAAAAGTATCACAAGGGTAGTCAAAGCTTTGCCACAAGTATATCTGTGGGTTCGAATCCTTCTCATCTCTTAGTACCAAGTTCCCTGAGTCTAACAGCTGAACAATTGGACTCTGTGCTTTCGTTTCTTCAGTTGAGTTTGCTGACCAAACAAGAGTATTGTTACTGCTGAGGATAACCAATTTTCCATCTGTGTTTATGCTGAACTTGCTGGAACTATCCTTAACTGGGTTTTCACGGTTGGCAACCCAAACGACGGTTCTAACTGGGATACTTCTGTACCATATTCCAAGGTACCGATTTGTGGTAGTCTGAGTACTATTTTTTGGACTAAAGAAACCCATTTCAAAAGTTCCATCTTTAGACACCAAGGTGCTGCCATCAAGAAGGGGCTGTGACACATTAATGGTGTCAGTTGCAGAGGAAATTATAGGCAACAAATTGAGTAGATAAGAGAAAAGAAAGAGAAAAGTGAAAGAGGTCATTGCTTTGTTACACATTGTTTGTGGCCTAGATACTTTATGTCAACCATTGAAACAGAATAGTAAACAGTGTTTGAAGTGAACTTCTGAAAAGAGAAAAGGAAAAGAAGAAAAAGATCAAGTTTGTGATTTAGCACAGTGTGATAGCTGGTTGGTAAGATTTGTAATCTGGGTGCTGAAACCTGCGTGGTGTGAAAGGTTTGACATTATGTCTTCCTTGGTTTGACCGTCTCTATAAACAAAATGATAATGATACACATTTGGAAAAGCTTTTTCTTGAACTCAAATAGTAAATAAGATACCTTTGACACCAAGTTATAATAATATTATAATATTTAAATTAAAAATAAAATAAATATAAAATAATAATTTATTGATACGTGGAGTGTATGTGTTTTGCTTGTGGTATCACGTATCACCACCCTACACATTTACCTTTTTTTAAGATATCTAAATTTATATTATTTTCTCTTTTTTTAATGGTAGTTGAGATAAAGATCTTCATTTACTAATCAAACATTTTCCTCAACAAATTGTTTAGTGAAAACGAATAATTGGATTTTAGAAGAATGAATGTAAAAATTTAATGTACGATTTTAAAATATTTCGGAAAAGTAATAAGATACCTATTTCATCGATCAATATATTGATTTTAGATTGTTTCAGTAGGAGATTTGACTTTAAGTTTAGGTAATTATTCACTAATAACTAGTGCTCTGAGGTCATTTTTAAAGAAATAAAAAAGTATAACTATGAATACATTTTCAAGGTTATTTCCACTAAAAAAATATGAAAGCATTAAATTTGCATGAAAAAAAAACTTACACTTTGAAGATCACGTACGTCTAGTTTTTTCATTAATAGTTAAATTATCGATCTAAGATCGAGAAAAAAAATTAAATTGTCAAATTTAATATATAATTATCTAAATTTGTATTAATTTAAATAGATTTAAATAAATTTATCTCAAACTTTAAAGTATATATTTTTATATTAAATTCAATCCATTTAATTGGATTTGAAATAGATATAGATTGAATAATTTTTTGAATTTTAAAAAATTTAAAATTAAAGTGTGTTTAAGTCATTTTAAGTTATGAAATATTGGGTCGAGTCAAATTCATGTAAGTTAGTACCGGATTGGACTCATGCAAGGTCAGGCTAGGTCGGACTAAAGTCATGTAAAGTTGGGTCGAATCATTAAAAAACAAGTTGGAATAGGCAACACCAAAATCAAGCTAGGTTATGTCAAGGTAAGTCAGGTTAAGTGTACATGGGATCGAGTTGGGTGAGCCTCATGTTAGGACGAATCGAGTCGAGTCAACCTATGTCATGTTTAAGTCAAGTCCACTTGGGCCAAGGTCGAGTCCAGCTAACCAAGACCTAGCTCAAGTTGAATCAATCCTAGCCCAAGTTCTAACCCAATTTAAGATTAGTGAAACGAAGCCTGGTTCGAGTTGAGTCGGCATGGGCCAGGTCGAGCTGAGTCAACATGAGTTAAAGTTGAGTTGAGTCATGTTGGGCCAAGTCAAGCAAAGTTTGTGTAGGTCAACCTCAAGTCAAGATGCCCTGGACCCACGTTCAGTCAAGTTGAGTTAGGCCTAGGTCAAGCTGAGTCTAATGGGATCCAAATTGGGTCAAACTAAACTTCAACTAAGACGGACTAGACTAGGTCAGGGCAAGTCTAGTTAGACCCATATCACGTTAGGTCCAACAAAGTTTCCAACAATTTAAATTCTTCTTTTATCTTTAAACTTTAAATTTCTCCTTTAAATTCTTGTCATTTACAATTCTGCCTTTTTATTCACACTTTAAATTCTGCTTTTGAATTATTTTATGTCAATTTTTTTTCCTTACCTCTTTTGTTTGAGTCTTATGTTCTTAGTGTTCTAGGAGTCATAAATCCATTCTACTTATTTTGATTTTAATTGTGAAGAACTAAAAACAAAGTAGAAGTTGTTTGAGTAGTGGTTGATTTAATTCCAAATATAGAATGCAAATGTTCATATGAATTGAATCCCAACCCATTATCTTTTTTAAAAATTGAAAAGTGAATTCAAATATGCATGAAGAAAAAAAGAATATGGAAACCAGCTCGAGGCGAGTTGGACCCAGCAAAAGTAGAGTCGAGTCAAACGAAGTTCAAGTTGTGCCGAGTTAGGTTGGGCTTAGTTTGAGCAGAGTTTGATCTAACCTAGATCGAGATGTATCGATCCAAGCCTAAGTCAAGCTAAGTTTAGATAGGCCAACGTTTAATTGAGTTAGACTAGGCCAAGTCATTCCAAGTTTGATTAAGACCAAGTCGGGCAGGGCAAATCAATTTGAGTCAACCTCAGACCTAGTTTGAGTTGAGTTAGATTAGGCTCAAGTCAAGTCGAGTTGGTCCAAGCCTAGATCAAGTCGAATTTCCCAAGTCCAAGTTTAACCATGATCAAGTAGGACTAAGATGGACTGAGTCAGATTAAATTGAGTTGTGCCCATTTTGGACCGAGATATCGAATCTTGGTCATGTCGATTCACTGTCAAGTCAAGTTAAGTCGGTGATAAGTGCCAAATTTTAGTAATATTTCATATAAAAATATACGCACTTGTGAGTATTAATTGCTAAAATAAGTATAAAAGAACTCATAATTTATGAATTTATACGTTTTTACATATCTTGTGGTTTTAATTTAAATAAGAACGATTTATTCTAAATTTGTGTTAATTTCATAATCATAGGGAAGAATGGAGATAATTGGGCAGAAGGAAAATATACAAAGCTAAAAAGAGAAAGTTGGAATGCATCAACACTCACCAAAGCTTCCCAAACATGCAAAAGAGTCATCTCACCACCAGGGGAGCTCGCTCAAGCAAGCTATATGTTGTTTAGTGAGATAGGGCAAGGAACGTTGGACCTTTTTACGTTTTACTCATCCAAGCGAGCCCATTAGCGCCCAAACGAGAAGTCACTTAAGCCTAAGCAAATTAGGTTAAATAGGAAGCTTGACACACAACCCTAGTGTGCAAGATTGAGAGGAAAACACCATTCAGTGACTTGTAACCCAATTGGGAGAATAGAAGGTGTGAGAAACATTAGAGGCGACACCTGTCAAGGAGAAACATCCTGAATCTTTTTTTCATGCCATCCTCGCGTGTAATAGTCATCATGAGTGGCTACTTCTACCCTTTGGCATTGGGAGTAATTTGTTCAAACTCTTATGTATTGAGGTGATATCTGAATATAATATTTTGTTCTTGATTGATTATTGATATTATTTTTTTGCTTCTAACTCTTGATCTAGAATCTTAAATTTGACTAGAAAGTATTTTTAGGGTTCTAACCTAATATTAATCAATAATACTTAACATGTTTGAGTGCTAGGAATAGACTTGAAATGTTAATTGCTATCAACGTCTGATCTGAATACTAAGTTGTTTTTATAAATATGCGAGGAATCAATATTTAGGAAACATCTTGGATAATTTTATATGCGAGGAATCGATATAAATGAATTTTATACGGGCATCAATATCAATCAAAGAATATAATGTTACCACGTTAATAAAAAATACAAAAGAGGAGAAAGATGAAACCAAATCCCTATTTTTCTAACTTGAAACAACAAATTCTTTGACTTGTTTTCTAATTAATCATCTTCATCACAACAAATTTCAACACTTTTATTATTTTGTTTTATATTAGCATATATTTACTTGATTATTCAATTGTTCCTTGCGGGTTCGATATCCGTCCTTAGGGACACATTATTACTTCTGACAACACAGTGCACATGCCGTAAAAAGTTATCATTCAGCCAAAACCTAGGTTGATCCTAGTCGAGGAAAACCCACATTCAAGCAAGTTGGGCTAGGCTAGAGTCGAACCGAGTTCAACAACACTAGGTCAAACTAGACCAAGTCGTGTTGAGTCCGTGTATATCTAGGTTGAGTCAGGCCTAAGTGGAACTAAGTTAGACTCGTTGGGCTTAAACATTAGCCTACATCAGGTTGGGGTAGTGTTAAGTAGAGTTGGGTTTATCCCATGTTTGGTCTACCTAAGTCAGTATGAGCTTAAGTTGAACCGAGTTAGCCATACCCTACATTCAATCAAGTTGGGTTGGATCCAGGTCAGGACGAGTCTGGTTAGGATTGGGACTAATTAAGTTTAGCTGAGACCAAGTCGAACAAAGCGTAGGTTAAGTCGGATTCTTGTCGGGTCAGACTTTGGCGAGGTCAAGACAAACTAGACCAAGTCAAATTGGACTCATATTAGACCAAAACATTAAATCCACATCAAATCGGAACCATGCCAATAAATTGAATTGATCCAATTTATTTAATTTAAATTGAATTGAAAAAATATAAATCAATTAGATCTAATTAAAATAAATATAAATTTTAGACCTGAACTATTTTATTGGATTTAAATTGAATTTTAGACAATTCAATCTACTATCACCCTACGTTTTTGCTATTTAAAACAATTATTTTACCGCTGTTGGGACAAATATAAATGTAAAATAAGCTGCTATTTTACATCATTCGAATCACATTGAATGCAAACTAATGCTTTTTTAAACCTACACTCGGGTTCATTTTCAACCTCATGCCTCTCTATAGTCTTCCCTTGAGAATTCCAAAATAATTAATCCACCTCTATTGTTGCGATTGTTATGCTATTGATCTCCATATTCCTTAATTTAAAGCAGAGTGTATCATAAAAAAATTCCTTTGAGATAAAAAAATTCACTAATGTCAATTGTTTGAATTATTATTAATAGATGTATTTTAAAACATTTTTTTTTAAATTTTTATATTAGGTATCATTATCTAACTTATATTTCAAATAGGCTAACCCTTAACAATAAAAAAATATTTTAAAACATATTTTTCAATCTTAAATGTTACAGTTCTTTAGTTTAAATAATTTTATTTCAGAGTAACTTAATTTTTAAAAACTAATTAAATAAGAATATAATTTAAATTTTTATGCAATTTACTTTTATGCCAGTTTGGTTGACTTCAAAATTTCTTAGACAACCCCAAATTTGGGGTAACCGACCCAAATTACTATAGCGTTGATTTATCCTATACTGAGCTTTTTCAAAATTTTGAATATTTCGTTTTCATAATATTTATATATGAAAAGTCTTAACTATTTCTAATAAAATATTCCAAAGACTTTAGCTTATACTCAAAATTCTTTATCATTTATTTAGATTTGTTTAGTCTATTGAACATTTAATAATTTATTTTAATTGGGTCAGGACGATAAATTATAAAATTTTAAAAAATAAAATATTTTAAATTTACATATAGTTGAAATGATATTAAAATACATATCAGAGAGTTAAGGGAGAAAAATATATTTAAATTACCCTTAACCTCGGTTACTAAACAAAGATGAGATTATTGAACTTACCGAAACAATATATGGTCGATGTGAGACCTCCAACACACCCTCTCAAGTCGATACCCTCCAAATCGTGCGTGAGACTATATATTATGGATAGTCCTATAGCGGTCTGGGACCTGATAAACCCAACAAATACTCGCTAGGATAGACTTTAAATGATTTTGATAACATATTAAGAAGTGAACTTTAAACCTAACTCAATTTTATAAAACCGACTTATAAGATGAGATTTTACACTTATGAACTATGAAATATTCTTATATGAAATTCGATATACGATCTCAAACATAATATATATATATATATATATATATAAATATAAAAATAAAAATAAAATTACTTAATTCCGACTTTCAACTCAAATTTAGACCAATCTTCAATAAAAATATGATGGTAAGGGAAGAAGCCTTAATTTGTCAAGGAAGTATGTAGTACATTACTTTAACCATTATTTCAACAAAGTATATATATGAAGTTTTGTAGGAAACATAATGCGCTACACTGCTATAAAAAAATCAACTTTAACTTATGGAGACAATTGAGTAAATAAAAAACTGCTCTTACATGACACCAAACCATACTAAAGAATTTCTCTACCTAGCCTGCAGCTGGGTTATAGTTAATTCAGTAGTGGAAATCTTAATTGCATTGCTAGGTGAACATTCGCCACCAGTTTTCATCCTTCCAATAAGAAAACCTGGTTCCTTTGGTTGTGGCAAAATATTTTCACTGCTCAACAAAAAAATCACTGATGCCATGTTTGGCCTATTATCTGGATGTAATTGCACACATAGAAGACCAACATGAATGCACCGTAATGCTTCTGATATGGTAAAGGTGTCACCCAAAGAAGTATCAACTAATTGCATAGGAGTCTCCTCTTTCCACAATCTCCAAGCCTACAACATTGAAAATACAGTTATGGTCCTTCAAATTTGTAATGGGAAAATAAAGCAAACTTATGCTCTTTGTCTTACATGTCCTAATAAATTAAGTCCATGATCTGGAAACAGAATTCCTCCATTTTTCTTCCCACTTACTATCTCTAGTAGTAGTACTCCAAAGCTGTATACATCAGATTTGGTAGAGAACAGTCCATTAATGGCATATTCTGGTGCCATGTATCCACTTCATGAAATTGCATAAACTAGTTAGTTTTATGTATACAATTTCAAGACAATTTAAATACAACTTATAACTTTACTTACTATGTTCCAACAACTTGTTTTGTACTTCCTTCTGTTTGATTTCCACCAAACATTCGTGCTATACCAAAATCTGAAATTTTTGGATTCAACTCATTGTCCAACAGGATATTACTTGCTTTCATATCTCTATGAATGATTCTTAATCTAGAATCTTGATGAAGATATAGTAGTCCCCGAGCAATGCCATGTATAATGTTCAACCTCTTTGACCAGTTTAGGAGTCCTCTTTTGGAAGAATCTGCCAAGCTTTCTGGTTGAGTTAGTCCAAACAACAACCAAATGAAGTTCTTTAATCTAAATAAAACTTGCTGATGCACATACCAAAGAGAAAGTAGTCTAAGCTTTTATTAGGCATGTATTCATAGACCAAAACTTTTTCCTCTCCTTGGATGGAACAACCAAGAAGCTTTACAAGATTCCGATGCTGAAGTTTGGCACACAATATAACTTCATTTTTGAATTCTTTCATTCCTTGTCCAGTATTACTACAAAGCCTCTTGGCAGCGATCTCTTGTCCATTTGCGAGTGTTCCCTAAAATGTTAAAACAAAGTTATTCAATAATTGAAACAAAGAACAAAGTAAATGGGTGACTACTTTTCTCCTGTGTATGTTCATGTTAAAGAAAGGTTGCATATTTGGTTATTTACCCTATACACAGGTCCAAAACCACCTTGGCCAAGCATATTTTCACTTGAGAAATCGCTGGTGGCACGAACTATTGTAGCAAAATCAAAGAAAGGAAGCTCTAAGTCTGCTTCACAGTCTTCATTTTTATTTTCTTCTGAGGTTTTCTCTGTTTCCTCCCATGTAAACTAGTTAGTTTAACATCATAAAACATGAGAACAAAAAGTTCTTTCTTATCAAGGAAATTATCGCAATGCAAGTTCATCATATATATGAATGTTCTGATCATCTAAAAGTAAAAATCTATCACATGCTCCTCTATCATCATACTGATATGTAATCAGAAATGTCATACAGTGTAAGCAACAGATTGACTAGTTAAAAGTACTTGCAGTAATAAATGGAGGTCAGGTAATGGCAGTTTACCTCTAAGCTTTCTTTTCCTCCAATAACTATATGTGAATATGAAAACAATCACAAAAGTTAGGAGAATAACTGGAATCAGCACTGCTACCAATTTCTTATAGCCTCTCTTTTCTTCTTCACGGATAGTTAGTCAAAGAAATGAACCAATGATCACTACCAAAACCAATTTGAACGGAGAAAAATCAAGGAAATTGAACAAAGAATTTAAAACAAAACCTGTTTCCGAAGCAGTAATGCGAATATATAGATCTAGCCCCGGGACTGAAGCCACCCTTAAATCAACCAAAGCTTCAGTCCAAATGATACAACCACTACCATCTCTGATATCTAAGCTTGCATATGCAATGCAAGAACAATTCTGCAAGCATTTAGCCTTGCAATTCTCAAGTGTCAAATTTGGATCAATCCAAGACCTTGTAGTATCTGGCAATTTCAACCCACTAAATTTTTGAAAACCTCTGTCTTTTGCTCCACAGCTCCACGGTTCACTAATCACACATGCTTGACTCGAATCCAATGCCTCATAATTTTGAACTGATTTTGGTTTGAATCCCATTAAACACTCGCATTGCAATGGTTCATCCCCAACACAATTGCCATAGGGACCACAAACATTGTAGTTGTCACATTTGTCTCTAGGAACCACTGAATAAGGACTCCAAGTTTGGTTCTCATTAATCCAATTATAGCGTTGTCGAGAATAAAGGGATTGGTTCAAAACAACCCTTGTAATAAATGAATTGCTGACAAACTTGTATGTATAATACACTTCATCTTGAGTGGAGTTAAATTCTAAGTTGTAACGGGGAGTGTATTTGCCACTGAATCTAACACCATTCCAAGGGCCACTTCTATAATACTCACTAGAACCTTTCCACATGACCAGTTCACGAGTGTTACCAGGCTCCATACCCCAACTGAAGTTCCCTGGAGAAGGGTAATCCCAGTTCTTCCACGCGGTTAATCTCCAGCTAAGACCCTTCTTAAGGTTCCATCCAATCTTCATACCTGGAAGAAAAGTATCACAAGGATAGTCAAAGCTTTCCCACAAGAAGTTTAGTGGATTTGAATCTTTCTCATCTCTTAGTACCAAGTTCCCTGAGTCCAAAAGCTGAACAAATAGACTCTGTGCTTTTGTTTCTTCTGTCGTGTCTGCTGACCAAACAAGAGTGTTGTTCTTGCTGAGGATCACAAGTTTTCCTTGTGTGCTTATACTCAACTTGCTGGAGTTATCCTTAACTGGGTTTTCACGGTTGGCAACCCAAACAACGGTTCTAACTGGGATACTTTTGTACCATATTCCAAGGTAGCGATTTGTAGTTGTGTTATTGTTGCTTGGACTGAAGAAACCCATTTCAAAAGTTCCATCTTTAGACACCAAGGTTGTGCCATCAGGAAGGGACTGCGACCCGTTAAAGGTATCAGTTGCAGACGAAATTGAAGGGAACTGCATGATTAGCTCGGCAAAAAGAAACAGAAAAGTGTAACAGACCATGGCTTTGGTAAATTATTGCTACAGAGTTAATTGCATATTTTGTGGCTACGACATGAAGGTGTTTCAATATCAACGAGGTTAAATGTGTGTGGTGTGATGTGACTGACTTGACTTAATATGCATTGCGACGACCTATAAACAATTTAGAAGAATAGTCGTAAGCTTTTTTGAAGAGGAATATCTGTCTTTGTTCTATCACTTAATATATTAATTTTAGCTTTCTTTCACCTCTCATAAAGCACGGTAATTTTGCGAAGGATTTGGGTATTTGATATTTAAGACAAACCGTTAACTAATAACTCGTGCTCTAATCAATTTAGGGCACATCAATGAGGTATAGATTAAGGAAGTTGTTTTTCATAAAAAGAGTTCTGCCTTGATATCTTTAATTTTAGTTTTCTTAAGAAATGGGAGTTTAACACGAACTCCATAACCCTGAACTTAGGGGTTGGCATGGATTAGATTTTTAAAATATAATCTAGATAAAATCCAAGTCCAATAAAATAGTTCTTATCCATTTTAACTAGATTGAATTTATTTGGATTTTTTAAATCCATTTAAAATTTATTAAATTTAGATTAAATCAACTTTTTCAATTATATTAAATTCATCTCGATCTAGACACAGAATGACTTAGCTCGACCTATGCCCATGCCGACTCAATCAAGACTTGGATCAACTTGGCTAGACCTAGATCCGGATTGACTCGACTAGACCTGGGCTAGGACTGACCCGACTAGTCTTGGACTCGGGTCGACTCAGTTCAACCTGAATTTGGCTCGACTTGGCTCGACCTGGGCCTAGACGTCTTTGGAGTGATCTCGCCTGGGCGAGATTGGGCTCGTTTGGACGAGATCTTCTAGGAGTTTATGGCTTGGACGAGTGCTGGAGCCTTTCAACTTTTCCTTTTATCTTTGTTTATTCTCCTTTTGCCCTTTCATCTCTATCCCTCTATAGAATCTTGAAATTAACACAAGTTTGAGAATAAATCGTTCTTATTCAAATTATAATCACAAAATATGTAAAAAACTTTAAATTCATAAATTAGAAATTATATTGTAGTTATTTTATCAATTAATATTCATAAGTGTCTGTATTTTAATATGAAATATTACTGAAATATGACACTTATCACCGACTCGACCTAGGCCCCAACCAACTCGGCTCGATCTAGGCCCAAGCCGACTCGGCTCGACATGGGCCAGGCTGACAGGAGTTGCCATAGCCCCATGCCCACTTAGCTTGACATGGTTCGGGCTGTCTCGGCTCGATCTGGGCCTGGGTTGACTTGGCTTGACATGGACCCAGACCGGCTAGACTCGACATGGGTCTGGGTTGACTCGGGCCAGTATGGGCTCAGGCCAACTTGGATCGATCCAGGCCTGGGCCAACTCGGTTCAACATGGGCCATCGTCGACTCGGCTCGACCTTTGACTAGGTTGATTCGGTTCTACCTGGACCTTAGCTAACTCTGCTTTGTCTCGACTTGGATTGACTAGACCTAGTCCCAAGCTAACTCAACTCGACCTGGGCCCGGGTTGGGTCAACTCGGCTTGATTTGGGCATGGGCCAACTCGTTTCTACCTGGGTCCGGGCGAACTCAACTAAAACTTGGTTCGGGTTGTCTCGGCTCAACATGGGCCCGAATCGACTGGTCTCAATCCAGGCTTGAGTAGACTCAGCTCGACTTGGGCTCGATCTGGGCCCGGGTTGAGTAAGCTCGAACTGAGTCTGGGTCAACTCAGTTGGAACTGGTCTCGTGTCATCTTGGCTCGACCTGAGTTAGACCGATTCGACTCAACTTAGGCCCGAGTCGACTCGGCTAGTCCTTGGCTTGGGTCGACTTAGCTCGACTTGGGCATGTACTGACTTGGCTTAACCTGGGACCGTGTTGACTTGGCTCAACCTGGGATCGTGTTTACTTGGCTCAACCTGAGCCCGTACCAACTCAAAATCCAACCCAAAATCTATTTTGGATAATCCAAAAATATATCCAATCTATATCTAATCCATGTACAATTAAATGGATTGGACTTAAAATCCAAAAATTTGGATTTGGATTTGAGATAAATACATTTAAATGAACTTAATAGTAATATAGATTTGGATAATTATAATTTAGATTTGGCAATTTAGATTTTTTATCTACCCTTACCTAAAACCCAAAAATGATAATCCCATTGCACCAAATGAGTATAGCCTAATATCTTTTGTAGGATGTACATATAAGATCACATCTTAAGTGTTGTCCAATATATTAAAGTGTGCCCTCCATAATATTTTGAGTCAACATTTATTAAAGGGAAAAGGATTGTTATACAATATATTGGTTGCAAATGAAGTGGTAAAAAAGGTTAAATATAAAAAGAAGAAAAACATAATAGTTAAGGTAGACTATGAAAAAATCCATCACTCAGTTAAATAGGACTTTCTCTTAAACATGATAAAAAAAATCTAGGATTTTGCAGTCATGGGATTAGATGGACACATGGATGTTTGGAATCATCCATAATTTCAAACCAACGATGGTCTTGAGATAGGGACCTATTGGCCCTTTTCTATTTATGATAATTGTGAAAAGGCTAGAAAGGATGGTAAGACCTGAAGTAAAGAAAAACATGGTAAAAAGAGTGAAGGTGAGGGAAAAAGAGACAAAAGTTAATATATTATAGTTTATTGATGACATATTACTTGTGTGACACGAAGATCTATAATGTATTGGTTATAAAAAGCAAACTGAGGTGCTTTGAAATGGTGTCAGGTCTTAGGATAAATTTTCATAAAACTAAGATAAGAGGCTTGGATATAGAGGAGGTTAAATTTCAAATACTTTTGAAAATACTAAATTGTAGTCTTATGTTGATATATTAAACAATCTTATTTTAGTAATATGAGATTTTGGTAATAACAAATACTATAAAAACATTATATATATACTAACAAAATGCTTTTATGTACAAATAAATATTAAAATAATATAAGTTTACATAATTCTAATCGATAGACAATATATGGTTTTACTATAGGTCTATCTAATGTTTTACTTAAAGTTATGATTAAACCATTACAATATTTTTATTTCTAGATAAAATATATAAGTGTTTTTCTATAAAAGATTTGTTCTAACTAACATAAAATTATGTTTTGAAATGAACTTAACATCAATGGTTAAAAGAAATATTTTATTAAGTAACCTAGAGAGGTTTGTGTACTCATGATAACTTGGAGAGGTTGGTGTACTCAATGTAACCAAGACTGTTTAATTAGTGAAACCATTTAAGATGTCTTCTTTAGGGAGAGCTTGAAGTAGCCTAGGTTTTGTGGTGAACTAGTATAAATCCTTGCTATGTTATTTGCTTTGTTTGTTCTAGACTCTCTAGTTTAGTTTATTGCTAAAAAGAGTCTACATGCTATATTCAACTTCCCTTCTAAAGCCAATTGTTCCAATATTTGGTATTAGAGCTAACTGCTATGGGTAGTTCTTTACAGAACAAGAGGAAATGATCCTTAGTAGACTCTGTGAATTCTAAAGGTCAGGTTGTTAACCGTCCACCCTTGCCAAGGGAAAAAAATGTGAACTGTGGAAGTTGAGGATGATTTCCCTTTTGGAGTTCAACTATATAGATCTATTGGAAGTCATTAAGAATGGCATCCTACTCTTTTTGATGATGCTAGTAAGTTGTTGCCATAAGATGTTTGGACTGAAGATCAAAGATGCAAATATTAGCTAAATGTCAAAGTTATGGATATATTGATATGTGCTCTTTTATAAGACCATATTTATGAGGTTCATTCCATGACAAGTGTCAAACAGATGTGAGAGACCCTTGTGTTATCACATGAAGGATCCAAAGAGGTCAAGTGAAAGAAGATAGCATTGTTAAGACGATACAAATTGTTGTCCATGGAAGAAAATGTGATCGTCGAAATGATTGCACGATTTCAGGTGATCCCTAACAATTTGTGATCTCTTAAAACTACTATCAATCAATACAAGATAAATGACAAAGTGCTAAGAACATTTCCCCTACAATGGAGAGCTTAGGAGACGTCATTCAGAGCATCTAAATACCAAGAGGCTATGCCTTAGAAGAACAGGTAGGTATTTTAATTATTTATGAACATGTTTTGTAGGATGGTGATAAAGCTATAAAAGGTAAGAATATGACATTGAAATAATTTCAAAGACAAAAGAAGTCTACTCTTGTGAACACCTATGAAGCTACTACAAACGATGTTGCAGATGAGTTTGAGTCTAAAGTGTTGGGTCTATTAGTGTCTAAGTTTAAGAGGGGAGGGGTGAATTGAGCTTATAAAATTCTCGCAAGAACACACAATTTTCAGTATACCAGAGACAAAAAGAACAGATTTTTTTTACATGAAACAGATTGATTCTTCAGAGCAGTCTAGCACAATTTGAACTTGTTCAATATAAAATTGTGATTATAGAAGATTATAACAGAGTCAGATCAGCTGAATATTATGAGGATGAAGGATACAGCTATGCTTAGAAATCAAACAAATTTACTCAACACAAGGTTCTAAGGAGAATGATTCTTTCTTAGATTTTAATGAATAGACTGTTTGTTCACAGATCACTTAGACCATCATATACAACTGCCTTGTTTGTGATTAGAAAGCTTTAACAAATCAGGAAGAACAGTTCTTACTTAAACCCATAATTAACAGATTCAATTTCAAAAGAACAGATTTAGTTCTTGACAGAATTAAGCAAAACCAGAAATGAGTGCAGGGATGAGAAGAAAAGGCACACAAGTTTTTATACTGTTTCATTCATACAGAGCTACGTCCAGTCTCACCTTACCCCAAGGTGGAATCCACTAAAACAGTACCAATTACTTACAAACATAGCAGTTCTTGAACACTACAAGAACAATACAATCAATGCTGAAAAACCCTATTTCAGCACACCTTGCACTCCAAGAAACCCTATCAAGGAGTGACTAACACTTACACCTTTACAAACCAGAATA